>JAABUY010000231.1_pt1 | contig 108916 bp, 110 predicted proteins | sample 5560271 | NCBI WGS metagenome assembly JAABUY01 (sample SAMN10711886, study PRJNA513374) | rock metagenome | isolation source: Antarctica rocks | place: Antarctica: Victoria Land, University Valley | reverse complement strand
TAATAGAGATTTCTCGTGATGGTTATTCCATTCTACATAGCTACATCCATCCATTAGTTATCATAATACTATTGCACTACACCCAAATCACGTGCAGATGACTCATTGACATCATACATTTCAACATGATATTGCCCTTCTCTCTTGCCTCTTTGATTTCTCACCTTTTGCCATGGCACCGAGCCGAAGGTATATGAGTGATACGCAGTCCATTGCTCCTGTTCCTTGTTGGACTCCCGCTGGCTGCTGCTTTCTACTTCATCTTACAGAGCTGCAAGGATGGACCGACCTCCTTCCCAATCAGGTCCTGCAGGTACCAGCTGCACCTGCTTCGTTAGGAGACCCACAGGAACACCATACCCAAACAGTGTGATAGTGAGGTAAAATGGCTCAATCTCATCTCCGAGTGCGTTATTCGAGAAGGCACGATGGAGCCAAGTTCAGGGTATTTTCGCCTTCATGTCCGAAAATCTAAATCAACGTCACTCCGACCTCCATGACAAGGACCAGCTGCCCAAAGCACGCAGTCGTCTGATTGTTAGATTATTAGTACTTCTTCCCCACTGCTCTCCTAGAATTGGTATAAAGCTACCTCCCACACTCTCTTTATCTCTCGTAGTTTTATTCGACTTCTCCATCGGCAACTACTCCTACTACTGCCATATCATCGTTCTATTCTATAATGCTATTTCATACAGCGATTCCAGTGGCGGGCCTCTGGCTCACCCTTCTCCTCCCTACCCTTGCCGCTATACTACATGAACAATTGGCTTCCGTTCCCAATGGTTGGACTCAAGTCGGCGTTCCAGCCGACAGTGACACCTTGGTCTTACAGATTGGCCTGGCGGAGCAAAATCTTGACAAATTCGAGTCAATGATCTACGATGTGTCTACGCCCGGCTCCGCCTCTTACGGAAAGTACATGGATGGTGATGCTGTGGCCGCTATGCTCAAACCATCGAGCGACGCCAACAACGCTGTCCTCGCCTGGCTCAAAGAAGGTGGTGTAGCTAACGCCTTCAGTGATGGAGTGTTCGTCAACTTTTCTACATCTGTGGGCACTGCGAACACACTCTTGAGCGCTCAGTTCAAGTACTACGCGAACGATGGAGTTCAGAAGCTGCGAACAACAGGCTATTCCGTGCCAGACCATCTCGCTGATCATATCGATCTCGTGACGCCAACTACCTATTTTGGGAAAACCGTCCCCCAAGCGCCGACAGCGAGGACACACTCCTACACAAAGCAGGTGGCGCCTCGTCAGGCAGCAAATTCCAGCTGTGCAGCTCTCATCACACCCGCTTGCCTTAAAGAACTGTACAACATTCACTACGAAGCAGATACTAAGTCGGGAAGCCAGATTGGGTTTGGAAGCTTTCTCAACCAATCGGCTCGTACCCAGGATCTTGCCCTTTTCGAGACTGCCAATTCTATTCCCCAGCAAGGCTTTTCCGTTGAGCTCATCAATGGTGGTATGGACGATCAAGCGATCGACAAAAACCACGGTGAAGCCAATCTGGACGTGGAGTATATCATCGGAATCAGTCATCCTCTACCAGTCATCAGCTATATCACCGGAGGATCACCGTAAGTGGTTGGCACGCCGCATCTGGCACCGTTGTGCTAAACGTTACCTAGTCCATTCATCCCGAACCTTGACGAGCCCACCGCCGCGGACAATCAAAATGAGCCATACCTAAATTACTACCAGTATTTGCTTTCACAACCAAACAGCGCGTTGCCGAATGTCATTACTAACTCCTATGGAGATGATGAGCAGGTAGAACTTCCAATCGTCCCTTAGTCTAGCACTTATTGACTGGATATGATGATTAGACTGTACCTGAAAGGTACGCAAAGCGAGTCTGTAATATGATAGGACAGCTAGGTTTGCGCGGAATTTCAGTTCTGGAGTCTTCCGGGGATACCGGTATTTTACTGTCCATCTATCATGTACACCTCATTTATTAATACTGTATCAGGAGTCGGGGCCCCTTGCCAATCAAATGATGGCAAAAAGACACCACAGTTCACACCGCAATTCCCGGGTACTTGCCCTTACATCACAGCGGTTGGCGGGACTCAATCCATCGATCCGGAGATAGCTTGGGTTGCGAGCTCGGGAGGCTTCAGCAACTACTTCACCCAACCACGGTACCAAGCGCGAGCTGTTTCCAATTACTTGGAGAACGAAATCAGCAAAGAAACTCTTGCGTACTACACTCCGTTCTTCAACCGCAGCAATCGTGCATTCCCAGACGTTGCCGCCCATAGTCTATACCCAGAGTACGTCTCTACCCTTCCACTAAACTACTCAGCCTGAACGGGGCTATTTTTTTCGTGGAATCGTAAGGTCCTTGACTAATAGGTACTTCGCAGCTACTCCGTGTTCGTCAACAACAAAAAGTCTCTCTCCGGAGGTACATCTGCCGCCGCACCCGTCTTCGCGTCCGTCATTGCCCTCCTAAACGATGCCCGGTTTCGCGCAGGCAAAGAACCTCTCGGTTTCCTCAACCCATGGCTTTATGCCATCGGATACATCGGTCTTACCGATATCACCGGCGGTGCCGCGGTAGGCTGCACCGGTATCAATGGTCAGACTGGGGCTCCGGTCGTTGGGGGAAGCATCATCCCGTATGCGAGCTGGAACGCCACTCGAGGCTGGGATCCGGCCACTGGGCTTGGGGTTCCCGACTTCGAGAAGCTTTTGGCTTTGGCTTTGGCTTTGCCGTGAGTCAGTGTGAGTAAGTGCTTACTAGTCTGTAACTGAGTAGATCCGAACTTTTGATCATCTCCGAAACTTTTCCGAATGATCGCCAGTGATTGGCATAATTGTGGGTGTATAGCGTGAAAACGACGCATGCCGGAACGGCGTCGTTCATCGCCAGTGATGAAATACCAGGCTGCCACATTTCTCGACACATGTGGCAATTTTACTCAGTCTTGCCTTTGTCGCCTTTGAACCCTTCTGTCTTTCCTAAGAAGTTCCGGTGCAGTACAGTCACCTCATAGCCTTGACCGATGTAGCTCTTCCCTCCCATCGTTCGCTGAGATGGAATTTAGGGTTTCGTTTCGTCTTGTCCTGTCATGTCATGTCTATGCTGGGACTTGGGATATGTTGCGTGATGGATACGGGGCCCCCTGCATGTAAGAAACCTTACAAGAAAGGCCAACCTGCCAGACGATTCGTTGCCTGGTCTAGATATCCAATCACCATTAAGGTGGGTATTCTAATCCGCGAGACGCTCCTCTCTTACTCAGCTCTAATCCACACCCACAAGGTAGCAATTTATCTCAAACTCCTCCCTCTCACCCGTTCCAATCGAGTTCGGGAAAGGTATGATTGGTATTGGCAGCGGAGCCGGGTTGACTTGATATAGAACAAGGCGGAAGTTGCGATGCTAGTACATGATTATTCTAATGAGGACCTTCGTAGTAGTATGGTGGTCGACAGACACAACTAGGATGGATTTGCGAATAGGCAGTACCTTACTTAGAGAGACAGAGACCCTATGAGATGTATCATCACACCGTCCGAGAGCGATGGGCCTCATAAGTCAACTGTGCTGAATATGTATCGGTCAAAGTCAATATCCCAGGTCCAGAAGTACCTGGTGCCCTGGGTATGTTTACTCGTCTTGCGGCAAACGTTTCAGACAGCTATTCAGTGGGTTAAAAGACTCTATAAAGAGCCAGGGATTGTGCTGAGCAAGCTCTCGATAGTCAGTCTCCCTTTATAGAGCAGGATTCTACTCCTTCTTGGAAGACCTACGGGCCGTTAGATTCGTACTCTTAGAGTAGCTACTTGTAGTCAGAATTGGTATAATAGGACTAGGATAGCTACCTTTAGCTACCGGTATATCCATGGAAATAGATGTGAAAGACAAGAACCGGGGGTTCGACTCCCCTAAGCTACGACGGTTCAGAGTTTACCAGTCTATAAAATGCCTAGAAATGGATTTTTTTTCGATACGTACGGTTCGATCCTCGCTTCAAGACGCTCTGAAGGAAGTCCAGCAACGACATCGGGTCAGCGGGATCTGTCCGTATTCTCCAGTCCTGTAGACCGCGCTTCGAGTATCCAGTCGCCGCCGTTATTGTATAGTATTGATATTGGTCATTTGGTAGAGGAGGTCTGGATATATTTATAGTCACTTCCACCACCTATACGTAGTCACTGATATGATAGAATAGAGCCCTCTTGACGTATCTAGCATTTCACTTCACTCACGATACACGATACCTACTGGAGACTTTTGAGATTGCAGGCATTAACCAATAACCAAACTTCCATGGACTGGTCGGAGACGGTAAGACTGAAACCATCGAAAAGCTGTCTCTCTCTCATTCTCTAATTCGGCATGCAGTGCGTGAAAATTTGACTCATATTTTGATATTATATTAGGACTTACTAAAGGGTAGATTGATGAAAGTTGGAACCGGTTCAGTACTAGATAGGCATATGTTGTATTTCGAGAATATGAGTGTACGTACTGCACTATGCCAATAAGTTCCTTGTTATGAAAAGTCTTTGAAGGACGCAGGCAAGATAAGTAGACAAGAATTGGAGGATGAAGACGCACGAACGTTTCATGTATGTTGTAGATTGCCCTTGTGCTCGATGCTCGTAACGATATGTTGTATCTATTCAAAGTAGTCTTCCTCCCAGGATATCCGATGTGAAATCTAGCTAACAGGCGTAGGGACTCAAATGTAAGTCGCGAAAGCAAAAAAGGCGTGATACGGCGCACGGTGTCGATTGCTGAAAAGCCACCGCTCAACGCTTCCTCACATCCTCTCCGCTTCCACTGCTGCTCTCATCCGCGCTCACCTTCCCCGTGACACCATCAAGGCCTTTGATGTCCAACCCATCCGTAATGATGGCGTTCTGCTGCGCTTCGGTAAGGTCGTCCGCGTCGATGGTTACCTTCGGGCCCGTGAACCATTTCCGTGCGTCGACGAAGTAGTAGACTAGTGCTCCGATCCAAGTTGCGCAGTTGATGACGACGGTATAATTCATAGAGGATGCTGCAGGGAATCGTTAGTCTGGGGTGATGCAGGAAAATCAAGAGATGGGTGCGATCATGAGGGCAAGACTTACGGGTTGGATTTGGGCCGCCGACGGGGAACATTGACAGCAATATACCAAAAACCAAGAAGGCAAGAGCTGACCACGCGATGGGAATTGAAAAACGATCGCCGGTGTAGAAAGGTCCTGGCTTGAATTTCTTTTGCCCCCACACAACTCTTGCAAAGATGGGTACGCCCCATGCGAAATTGTTGCCTGCAACTGCAAGCGAAAACAATGCCTGTGCCGCCGCAGGGGCGATCAAGCACAAAAGACCCAGGATCGCGGCCAAAAACACACAGCCCCAGATTGTACGGAGCGGTATGTATCCGAAGCGTCGAGAGATAGGGCGGAAGAATCCCGAGAACGGAAGAGCGCCGTCTCGCGAGAAAGCCCACGTTTGACGACTGGCAGCCACAAGGATGGAAAGACCCATCATGAATTGGACGATGAAGAGTAGCGACATGAGACCCAAAGTGCCGTTCTTGCCCACGGCGTCGTAGTATATTTGGGCCATGGGCTGACCAAATTTTGAACCTGTGACCGAGCTGAGATCAGGGTTGATGGTAGCGGCAATAACAATCATGATGATGAAGCCAAGGAACCAACAGGAACCGATCGACGCGAGAATCCCGAATGGCTGTGAGATGAGTCAGTGATCGATACACCATCTTAGTTGATCTTACATTGGACGTACGACCGCTTTAGTTGCATTCGAAGCCTCCTCGGCCATGTGCACGCAGGAGTCGAAAGATCCAACAGTCCAGATCGGGGATAGCCAGGCTAGCATGAATGCCCAGCCGGTTGGCCAGGTGGTACTGTTCTCTGTTTTAGTGAATATATAATGGCCGTTGTTCCGATGATTCCGGGCTCCGATAGGCAGTGCAATGATGGTAGCAAGAATGAGGACGAGATTCATGACGACGAAAACGGTCTGTAGCTTTCCCATAAACTTGGACATTACAGAGGCCAGGACTCCGTGGCAGATAACACATGCAAGGAAGACGCCATATATAGCTCCATTGGACGGGGTCCACTGTCCGTCACGAGCAACGACGATGACGGAGAGGAACATGAGAGCAAAGCCATCTGCGAAGCATGGTCAGAGTGACCGCGGCCGAGGGATGAATGAAAATGTTGGGTTCTCACAGTCTATTGAACAAAGACCACCCACAAGGCCGATGGCATTACTATAGCCAACTAGGAAGCAAAGAGGGTTGCGGGTCTTCTCCGATGCAAGATAGTGCGTCCACCAGTACAAACCTCCTGAAGTTGGCATGGATGACCCAAGTTCAGCCTGGAGAAAGTCAACATGAGTTTCTATAGGCACAGCGCCATGTGAGCTTCACCATAGCCAAGCCTACAACGAATATTAGGCCAGTAGCCAAAAACCAGCCCTAGACCAATCAACTCGTTGCTCGGTTGCATCTATCATCGCTTGATGTCACGAACCCAAACCATTCCAACAGGGCCAGCAGGGATGGAATAAGCCAAGGTCGAGGCTATCGATGGCAAGAGGCCCATGATACTGAAGGCAATCCCGAACACCTCGATCATCGTAAAGTTGCGGCGCAATTCTTGCTTGTATCCAAGCTTGGCTGATCCCTTGTAAGACACACAACTTCCTCGGCTTATGAACTGCGACTCACCCAAGTCTGCTGCGTCATCCTCGCTCGCAAGATTGTAGTCGGGTACTGAAACGGTCGAAACTCTGCGCTCCGCGTCTTGAGAGGCCATATTGAGCGCTTACTTTGATATAGAGAGCGTAAGGAATACACGGAAGAAAAGCAAAAGTGGAGAGTCAAAAAGACAGCTTGCATCCTGAACCTATATCTATACCGAGAGATCCCTTGCGGTCCCACGTGGCGATCGCAGGGTCATCGACGCGGGGGTGCATGAGTATCAACGCAGTCATAGCTCGAACAGACTGATAATGGAAAAGATAAGGACTTGATAAGATGCTGTACAAGGTGCACTAGAGCTGACTAGAGTACCATTTACCCCTCAACTGTCGGTCTGCTCGCATTGTTAGCGGGAGATGAACCGTCCTGGAGCAGTCTGTCAATCGTGTGGTTGACCGGGTTTGAATATAGATCGCCCTCATCGTTGATACACAAAACATCGGCTAAGACGCTATCATGACACTGTATTGACTTCTGCGGGTGGTAATCTTCTAGGTAAGGTACTTAGGTATGTTGTCTGAACCACTAGGCCAAATCAGCTTAGCCCCATGCTCGCCTAACCTTGCCATGTTTTGCATTTTGATTGAGGTCCACATCACAAGAAAGGAACAGCCTCTATCAGGCATCTAAAATGCAGCGTCGAATGGTCTGTCTCGATGTTTCCGACACGCTGTTCCTGACCGACTGACGACTATCAGCTCTCAAAGGAGGATGAGGCAGCCGTAGGAAAGGATGAATTAGAAGTTCGCCGGGAGGACCAAGACAAGATCAATAAGTTCAGCAGGCTGCATCAGCGTGAGATGACGTTGGAAGACGACTTGAAAGTCAAGGCTGTAAGCTGAATCTCAGGAACTAACGAGAAATTTACGCTGACTGACGCCTGTTGCAGAAGGATAAGGAGGACCTCGAAGAACTCTCCAATGAGCTCGAGCTGGCTGACGAGGAAGATCAAATACCGTATGTTACATGACCTCGCTGCTCTTGATGTTCGATCGATGATGACAATGCAGATACAAAATTGGTGACACATTCGTGTCATTACCGTTGCCGGAGGTGCAGGGAATGCTCGCTTCCTCGACGAAAAACATCGAACAATCCGTGTCGGAAGTGGAAGGAAAATTAGGCACGATCCGAGAAGAAATGGAAGAGTTGAAGATTCAACTGTATGCAAGATTTGGCAAGAGCATTAATCTAGAGACTTAGAGGGACTTGAGTCGTGCTAGCCATCTCATGTGTTATGATCCACTGAGACGAGTGACCCGAACGCACTGCGCGGCACTAATTCCGCTCATGGTGGCGTTGGAGGCATTTCTTCGAAGAAGTCTCTTTCATCACCCGTTGCTTAGTGCCGTCATAACCGTCAACTCCACCCATGTGGGCTCCGGTAGCCGGTCCCACACGATGAATAAAATGATTCTAACGCCCATGGCTCCAATTGATTTCTCCACGAGGGCGCTCGTGCGACGACCCTGTCCTTGGATATTGTGGCTCGAAGCTCTAATGCACCTATTCGGACGTTATGAGTTGCTCCAAATGCCGTCAAGGGTCCACCTGCTTCGATGAAAGCACGCAAAGTTCTCCAAGCACCTGTGCGGACGAGCAAGTACTGGAAGCGATATCAGAGCCATGGGAAAATACAGGGTCTCCTACAAACACCGAGACCTGTCATGGTGGTAGTGATCATGTCGTTGGAGACAAACCCACGAGCCTTGGGTCCAATTCCAATTCGGTTGCAGCCATGAACGGGGACCACCGCAACGATGACGAAGTGAAAGGCAAGAATGGACAGAAGCTAGAGGACCAGGAGACAATGGTATCATTCAGAAAAGGAGACCCAGAGAATCCCTACAATTGGTCGGCGAGAAAAAAAACCTTCGTCTTGATGGCTGGTATCATAGCGGTCGTCAATAGCACGCTGGGCTCCTCGCTGCCAAGCGGAGCAATCAACTATATCAGCAAAGACTTCCAAGTCACCAACGAGCAACAACTCGTCCTTCCGATCTCCTTGTTCTTGGTCGGCTACGTCCTCGGCCCTATATTCTTTGGCCCACTCAGTGAAACATACGGAAGAAGGATCATTATGATATCCAGTTTCGCGGTATTCACCGTCTTCACCATGGCCTGTGCCCTTGCACCGAGCTGGCCTGCCCTCCTTGTATTTAGATTAATCTGTGGTGTCAACGCTTCCAGTGCTATTGCCGTTGTTGGTGGACTGTATGCAGACGTATTCGGTGACCCCGTCATTAGAGGGCGTGCAATGGCAATATTCATGGTTGTAAGTGAAACAATGGACGGTGATATACCATTGGCATGCTAATACAACCAAGTCTACAACCGCCGGCCCTCAGGTAGCGCCCATAATATCCGGATTCGTGTCCGTTGTGACCTGGCGGTGGACATTCTGGTTTGGCCTGATATTTGCTGGAGGTTCACTCGTCTTGCTCCTCTTTTTACCAGAAACCTACGGACCTACGATTCTCAAATCACGGGCCAGACGCATGCGCAAAAAATCCGGTAATCCCAACGTTTTCGCGCCCATTGAGCGGACAAAAAAAGGGGCCAAGCAGATGATCAGCGTCACCCTGATGCGTCCCCTGCATATGATAGCCTTCGAAGCTATAGTCCTCTTTACCTGCATCTACCTTTCCATTGCCTATGCGATCTTCTACCTCTTTTTCGAAGCTTACCCGCTCATATTCCAGGGTATATACCAAATGAATACAGGCGTGTCTGGGCTCGCGTTCCTTCCCATCCTGGTCGGAGCAGTCATAGCTTTTGGTATCTTTGTATATTACGATAGCATCCTTCAGCGTGCTAAGAAAGCTAAGAAACATTGGGCTTCGATCGAAGAATACCGGCGTCTACCGCTGGCCTGCCTTGGTGGTCCCCTTTACGTCATATCATTGATCTGGCTGGGTTGGGCGGCCAATGCCAATGTACACTGGATCGTACCTATGCTAGCTGGTCTACCATTCGGTATCGCTTTTATGCTCATCTTCATGGCCTTACTCAATTACATTACAGATGCATATGAGGTCTACGCTGCAAGTGCCATGGCCGCTGCCAGCATCTGCCGTTCCATCTTCGGAGCCATACTTCCATTGGCAGCGAGTCCCATGTATGGCGAGTTGGGGATAGCATGGGCGAGCACTTTGCTAGGTTTTTTGAGTCTAGCGATGTGTGGTATCCCTTTTGCATTCATCAAGTATGGGGACCGAATACGAGCGAACAGCAGGTTTTGTAACGAACTGAAGGAAAGAAAAGTGGAAGCAGCTAGAGAGAAAGAGGAGGCGGCCGGGGAAGAACAGGCTACGCAGAAGGATGTCGAGGCTCGAGATATGTAGCTCGAACATATACAATTTACGTATTTATCGCCGTATATACAGCGGTGCGATAAACTGCTCGTCTAGATAATAAATATCAGTTAATAATCGTAAAGTAATGCGAATGGTGACTGCCTTGAAAAGTACCTTAGTCTTCGAATGTTGTGCGCTTGCACTTCATAAATAGAAGAGTTCACCCCCTTCTGGTCCAAACTTACTTCTGGTCCAGCCCTATAGCTACAGGGTACCCTTAGGCCTACTGACGTTCGTTGTTATAGATACTTAACCAGGCTTATTTCATAAAACATTTTACTATAAGATCTGTTCGGTATAACGTTTTCTACAGTATTTATAGCGAAAATAGGTTAAAACAATCGGCTGTTATAGCATAAGAGGGCGTGGACCAGCAGTAAGTTTGGACCAGAAGGGGGTGAACTCTTCTAGAGGGAACATTTGAGAGGTCCGGATCCATCGTTTCTGATGGCCCGCGCTTCGAATGACTCTGTAACTCGCGCCAGTATGTACTCACATTGACCAACATGTCAGTCTGAAACAGGCACCGCCTGTACTGGGATGCTGATCCCAATTATGAAGTAAGAGATGGGGCGCAGTCGAATCAAGCTGAGGGTCCCTGCTGCCTACAGCTACTTTTTACTACCACCTTAGGTATTCCAAGCCAGGTTCAACGAATCCTCATATACTCATACGTTCGATTGACCTAGAATACAACTTACCATAACAGCTCTCTGGCATTTATACAACACCACATTCGTGGATACCGTTAGCATGTCCGACTCTACTGAATTCCAACTTGTGACTACCTTCAGCCATCACAAAATCTTTGATGAGTACGAAGAGCTCAATTCCGGCCACGGCTATGATGCAGACACTACGATTCAGGCAGCTCTCCGCCGTCAATACCCAGGGCTGTCAATGACAGTTACACCCGCTGGCAATGGTATTCCTTTCCCCACCCTATAGACAAGGCGTTAAGACTAACTCTTCTATTCAAGTCTCCCTGCTCCAATTCGCTGCTGCGGGTAATGCCACCGCCGAACTCGACATCGTCGATGAGTCCGTTCAACGCTACCGCTACTTCTACAGCGGCAACTCTCGCCGCGGCATTCCTGACCAACTCGTTGAAGGTCGGACCTTCGCCAAATACATTTACAGATGGGGCACCGAGTACTTCATCGTCTACATCATTGCGATGGGATATACGCAGCTACAATACATCCTGAAAGAGCCGGCTGAAGGCGAGACAGTTATGTCTGGCAATGGTGTGACCGACAAGTTGATCGCCAGCATTGGCGTATGGCAGAAGCCGGATGACAAGTACGTGTATGTGTACGATGGGTACTGGCAGGCAAGCAGCTCGCTATATAAGGAGGTTCAGAAGGCCAATTGGGATGATGTGATACTGAATGAGGAGATGAAAAAGACGATCACGGGCTTAATGCATAAGTTCTTTGACAGCGAGGATATCTACAAGGACCTAGGGGTGCCTTGGAAACGAGGAGTGCGCACAATACGGCAATCATGGGACATATTCACGTTGGCTTACATGTTTACAGGTAATTTTCTGGGGCCCTGCGGGCAATGGCAAAACCATATCTATCAAAGCGCTGATGCACTCACTTTTCAAAAAGAACGGCGACTCGATTCCTAGTCTGTATGTCAAGGCGGCGCCTAACACTTGGGATATCCGGAGCATCTTCTCGCTGGCGCGATATATGGCGCCCTGTTTGCTAATATTTGAGGACATTGATACGATCGTTACGCCAGGAAGTCGAAGCTACTTCTTCAATGAAGTGGACGGTTTGGGTATGTCAATGTCCATTTCCATGCACATGGTGATTACTGATATGATTACGCAGAGAACAATGATGGTATATTCATGGTTGCATCAACCAACCATCTCGACCAATTGGATCCTGGCCTCTCGTCCCGGCCCAGTCGATTCGACCGCAAGTATTTGTTCCCCCTTCCTTCGATGGAGGAGCGAGTACTGTATTGCGAATATTGGCGCTCCAAGCTCGCATCTAAGCCCTCAATCAAGTTCCCAAAGAAACTCTGCGCTGCAATCGCTGGCATCACGAAAGACTTCAGCTTCGCATACCTCAAAGAAGCTTTTGTGGCCACGCTCCTCACCATCGCTGGCCACCGGTCCGAAGATGAGGTGCGAGGAGCTGGCGACGATGAAGGCAGCGATCTGGATGACTATGAGTTGTGGAGGGAGATAAAGAAGCAGGTCAAGCAGCTGCGCGATGATATGGATACACGATCCCAATGGTCCCGAAATCGCTTGAAATGTGTGGAGGATCTTTCCTACAAAGAGCATGACCGTAACAAAGAGGCCACTGTGACATCTACCGCCACAGCCACCTCGCAAATGCCTTCTCGGAAGCAGGAGGATGGATATGGAATGGCGAAAAAACAACAGAATCCACGCCTTGGCGGACGGGTGGTGGATTGTGATGCTCGACAAGTGCCACTCATGACTGATGAGGGGAAATTCTTGGACAGCAAGTTCGGCGGGGTTGGTGGTATGGACGTGCTATAAGCATTGATCTGATCGCTCTGTATCCACCGGCTGCTGTCTGAATCTCCGGTCTTTCATTTGGTGGCGCTGGAGTGTGTTGTCGATTTCTTTACTGTAATTACACACTGGAAAGCAGAAGCATGCGAAGATTGCTCAGTCATTTCCGAGTCCCCAAGTCTGATTTGCATTAGCATACAGAAATATAAGTTCGTATACGATATCGACAAGTCCAATAATGATGAGAATTTTTCTTTTTGGGGCATGATGCCTGCAGCGCTGCTAGGTACATTGTTTTCTCAACATGCCATGGTGTAACACGCTGGCGTCTATGTGATACCGTATATCATGAACAGCCTGGTGACTACTATCAACGTATCCCATGTCCTGCCACAACACTCCTTTCAGGGGTCTCTTGCTCAAACCCTGCCAAAAGGATGAGTGCCAATGTTGTCAGGCGATACGATAATTCTACGGACAATAGAATAGGGCGAGAGCGATATGTTAGTCAAGTGGTAGTATGAGTCTGGTAGTGAGGATAGCCTCCAGTTTACAGAGACTTGGCTAAGATGTTACATCTTTGACAGATTATGTGGAGTATATTGAACGGATTACTGTTGAGTTTACTGTGGCGGAAAGGGGTTAGGTTCTCCTGATATTGCGTAAGAATCTTGGGGTAGAGTGAGCCATGGAAGGGTTTGTTTGTGACTTGCAGACACATTGTGTAGCAGGACAAGCTCAGAACTTTTTCTAATTAAATACCAGCAACTACATGAAGGTTTTAAAGGTGCTTTAAATATACGGTTATATACTGGAGAGGAAATTCGACTTTGATAAGGTCCCGTAGTAAAAGGAGACCTAACATTCTACGTCATCCCGTTGCCAAGACATCTTTAACCTTGGACAAACGCGTGTGGTTTCTGGTCGCTGTTTGCAAACAGCTCAAGCACACGACAACTTAAAGGTCGGTCTGCACTTTGACAACCGGGTTGGAGGCTGTAGAGCTCAATCGTAGGTGAGTTATACTTGTGATACACCATCAGCTATCCTCTTCCGTGTCATGTGAACTTTGGCGACTGTGTTAAACTCACCGTGTTCAATGCTCACGTCACTGCTTTCTTTCCTGCTACGTTCTCATTTCGCGAAAATACCCTGGAGCGCAGTGCTTCTTGACAACAGTCACTGACGAGCTGGGCAGTCGCCAACATGGTTCTTCCATCGTTCACAACAACAGCTCCGTCTGTACACTTCACCTACCCACCAGCCTCTTTGCTGTTCTTCACGCCCTCTTCAAACCCCGCAGCGCTGAGCCCACCAATATCCGATTTCTCAATTGCTCGGCCTTTCACCATCAGTCCAAAGCTCTACAGCAATGCCCTCAATGCCGCTGTTCCCATCACCATCGCAATTCTCTATGGGTCGGCAGTGACCTTCGTGAATCGCATGAACAAGGAGAGGGATTACAAGCCATGGGCTTTCAGCAAATCGGTCGTCTTTTACTTTCTAGTTGTCGCGCACAATATCTTCCTTGCCTCGTACTCTGCCTGGACCTTTCTGGGGATGCTGAACGCCATAAGGGGCTCATGGCCAGGCTGGAACGGACAACACGGACTTGCTGGTGTCGCTGATGCACTCTGCAAGATGAATGGACCGCGCGGACTTGGAAGTGCTGCTACCTTTAACGCCCGCTCGACAGGTTGGAGCTACACGGACAAGGCGATCAGACTGATTGAGGGTCGTCCAGACTCAACTGATGTAGGCAGGATCTGGAACGAAGGTCTTGCCTTCTATGGATGGCTCTTTTACCTTTCGAAGTTCTACGAACTTTTGGATACTGCTATTGTTCTTACGAAAGGCAAGATAAGCTCGCCTCTGCAGACTTTCCACCACGCTGGAGCAATGATGTGCTTATGGGCCGGTATACGGTACATGTCTCCACCCATCTGGATGTTTGTATTCCTTAACTCTGGCGTACACACGGTGATGGTGAGTCGCAGCCTACAGATAGTGAAAGCAAGCATACACTGACGCCACCTAGTACACTTACTATGCCCTCTCAGCGCTTACAGTTCAAGTGCCCCTGAACATGAAGAAGGTCTTAACGGGTCTCCAAATAGCACAGATCATCTTTGGTACCTCGTATGCGCTTGCTCACTTATTTGTGGCATACGACATCCCTGTTCAAATGTCATACCTCTACGTCCACAATCTGTCTACCGCCATTCCTAGCGCTGCGTCTACTATTTCGTCTGCTGTTAGTAGCGCCTTTGTCAGCGCAACGGCGTCGGCAGGTCTCGCGAATTGGCTCAAGAAAGCCGCCTTACGCGCCGCTGGAGAGGAGGGCCTCGCGGAGAACGTTCGGAATAACCAAGGCGAAACCTTTGGCATCGATGCCGTCCGTGCCGCGGATGTTGAGAAGGCTCATGAGGAGATCAGATACAGGATGGGCACTCAGCGAGTCCACTGCCTTGACACATCTGGGGAAGTGTTTGCTATTCTTTTGAACGCGCTCTACCTCGTTCCTCTTGCGTTCCTCTTCTTCAGTTTCTTCTACAAGAACTATATGAGTCGTGCTCAATCCGAACCCCCGAAGTCGACAACACAAGAGAACATCATGGAGTCCTCCAAGACTGCCGAGAAGAAAGTCGAAAAGGAAATCAAAGACGCTATGGCCAACACGCAAGGTGGAATGACTGAACCTCCCCCTGAGCTCAAGGAGAAGTTGGAGAAAGCCAAGAAGGATGCCAAGGACACTGTCTCAGATATGGGCGATAAAGCCAAGAGCCAGGCAAAAGACTTGGGCGCACAGGCTCAAAAGACGGCCAATGATCTAGGCAACAAGGCCAAGGACGCAGCTGGCGATATACCAGCAACGGTCCAGAAGGGCGCTCAAGATTTGGGTAACAAAGCGAAAGACGTTGTTGGCGATTTGCCAGCAAAGGCTCAGAAAGGCGCCCAGGATCTGGGGAATAAAGCGAAAGATGCTGTTGGAGATCTGCCAGCGAAGGCACAGAAGGGGGCTCAGGACTTGGGTAACAAAGCTAAAGAAGCCTCTGGCGACATCCCAGCGAAGGCACGAGAGATGGGCGCTCAGGCGAAGAAGGCAGGGAAGGACGCCAAGCAGATGGTCCAGGATGATCTACAGGCTCTACAAGAGAAAACGAGGAAGGCGGCAGAGAGTCAGAAGTCCAAAGGCAGCAAAGAGAACGGTGAGCCCGCTGGCGGCCCCAGTAATCGTGACAGGAGCCCCGAAAAGGCCTCGAAGCCAAGAGACAAGAGTCCAGAGAAGAAGGCTCTGATTCACGGCGAAAATAGCTCAGCAAAAGCTCCTGCATCGCGGGAGAAGAGTCCAGTCAAGACCCCAACGCCAAGGGAAAAAAGCCCGGTCAAACCCTCCAAACCAGCCGAAGAGAAGAAAAATGAAAAAGAGCCTCAGAACGGCACCGAGCCCATGAAGGCAGCAGAGTCGAACAACGAAGCTGTGCCAGAGAACGAAGGCGAGTCGAAGGAGCCGGAACAGGAGCCGAAATCGGAATTTGAGGAAAAGAAATCCTCACCCGACCTCGGCGCCTCAGGCTACGAGATGGTCCCTGACGAGCCCAAAACCGAGGAGGAGAGGAAAGCGGAGGAGGAAATGCAGCCCAAGCAGAGCTGAAAGATGTCATTTTCTTGCTCACTTTTCACACGGAGCTCGATGCTTCATCTCCCTTGTCCTTTTGCGGCGAATGCAGCTGCCACATAATTCAACACCAGGCGTTCTTTCTGCTATTCTATCCTACAGACGATGGGTATCTGAAACCCTTTTCCTTGGTCCGACCCAAATATTCCCCCAGATAGCAAGCAGGTAGTTTGTGCATGCATGCGATTTCTTGCAAAGTATGCGCTGAGGTAGATACAATAATGGAAAAGCTTGCGCGAGTGCATTTCATTCGTTCGTGAGGTGTATCAGTCTACAAAGGAGAGTTTCCGTTTTTTGTGTGTTGTAGTTTTACATAAGGTAGCTGATCGTTGTTGGTTCTATTTGATGGAGGATGCAAGGAACGGGGTTGTGAGAGGTTTGATGGATGGATGGAAGGGAGGGAAGGGATGGTGGGAGGATTTTTGAACTGGAATTTGGATTCAGGTGTTTATTCATTCAACTCATTTGGGCATGCGTGAGTGCTAGCTATCGTATCATACCGCACTCACACGCTCGCACTGTACATCCACTATGCTTGACCAAACGCCATTGTGGTATCACATCCCAACCCAAACACATCCAACACCTCCAATGCAATCCTCCCATATCCCAAAAAACGCCTCCTATATCCATCCATCCCTCTAACTCCCTTCCCTCTTATCCCCTCATCTCACACCTCCACCCTTCAACTCCCTTTAACTCCCTTATCCCCTCCCTCTTGTCCCATCCCTCTCATCTCATCCCATCAAGCCCCCTCAACCTCCGTCTAAGACTCCGCAAACCCACAACTTTCGTCCCACTCCTCTCACCCCTCCTCACCTCCGCCTTCTCCACCCCCCAATCAGCCAACCCCCCCTCCTCCCCTCCCCGTCGATAAACATACGGACCGTCCATATCCCTATTCTGATTCCCTACACCAGAAACAGCCGCATACGGCGCATGTCCATCCTGGAACTCCGGCACCAATCCCCCCCTCCCCTCAGCCCTCACTCCGCCTACAATCTCCGTATACACCGGCGGCTCTCCCCCTTCTCCAGCAGGAGGCACGTAGCCATGAACATCGCAGCCACCACCGCGCCAGTCGCTGTGTTGGCAGAAGCAGGTTGTGGATTGGAGGTGGGCGATGCGGGCGGCGTTTTCTTGCTCGAGGGCGGAGAAGGATGCGGTGCGGTGGGCGCGACGGGCGCGGCGTTTTTGGGAGTGGGTTTTTATGGCGGTGTAGGAGAGGAGGGTGGCGGCGACGAGGAGGGATGCCATTTTTTTTTGTGTGTGATGTGTGATAGGTGGGGGGGAGTGGGGGAGGGTGATGTGGGGAGGTTGATCTGGTTTTGGGGTTTGGGGTTTAGGTGGGAGGTTATACTATGAGAATGTGCTGTGGTGGTATGTTGAAAGGATTGGAGGTGGGAGGATATATCGTTGCGTATATATGACGAACATTGCTGTTGTATGATGACCACTTTTCAAAGATGCGTATTCGGTTTGGCGGGGGGAGGCATTACGATGACGCTATTCTTAAGGAGCGATAGGGCTTAGGAGCTTGCGACTAGTAGGGCCCCGATTACCGTATTGGCAGAGCCTTAACTCAGCCTCCTTGATCCGTCAACAATGTCACAACGTACCTTAGAAACGCAATGAGTGTTGCGTCCCTGTCACATCATGGGAAGGTCGTGTCCGTGCTTTGTTGCGTGCGGAATCTTTCCCACCTATGCCTATCATTGGGACGTGGGTACTCTGTATCGTTGTATCCAATAAAGGTCGCCTGGCTCGCAGTTCATAGTTGAGGATTCAGGATGCAATCACATACTTAGTGGAAGGCAATTTAAGTATCTTCGGGTATCTAGTACTGTAATGTAGTGATTCCAGAAATATCGCATACAACCCTCCCTCATAGCAAAACGCATCCTATACTACACCCTTGGTTTACTTCCCATCGGCACTGGCGGCGGGACCGGCTTTCTCACGCCAGGTGGTGGCGGCGGAGCCTTTTTGTATAGTGATTCATTTGACACCGGACTATTCGTATTGTCCCTCATCAATATAGGCGGATTCTCTCTCGCAGGTGACTGCCCGCCATGGCCAGCACTGGGCTCATCAGCCCATGGACTCGATCCCTGACTCGGCAAAGCTTGTGTCTGGTCCTGCTGAGTATTGGCATTAGTGCCTGCGTAGCCATTGACCCTATTCGCAACATCATATTTCTTATTCATGGCCCCGGCCCATTTCCCGCCAGCTGCTACTTGCTCGCCGTGTCTTTCGCGGAAATTGTTCGCTGTGCTGGCTGTAGCTCGTGCGTCGGAGAGTGAGATGGACGATGGGTCTTTGTGGAAATTAGAGGCTGTACGGAGAGCGTCCTGCTTTTGTTGCGTAGTCGTACCGGCTTGGGGTGATTGGGAGGAGGGAGGTAGAGAGGTGGTAGATAGCTTGGAGAAGCGAGAGCCGAGATTAGTTAAAGAAGGGGTTTGCGATGTCGAGGGAGTGCTGGTAGATTGTGAAGCCCATGGGTTTGGTGGTTGGGTTTCTGTAGATGGACTTTGAGATTTGCTGCCGATGCCGAACCCAGGGACTGAGACGCCTGCTTTGCCCAGTCTGTTCAAGGCGCCTACGTTGAAATCTCCGCTGTGTGATGCGGATGGTTGGACAGCTGCTGTGTACGTTGGTGGTGGACTTGGTGCGTGCGTGTCCGGATGCGAGTTCTGTCTAGGTGGTAGTCGTGGGGGAAGTGAAGGCTTCGGCTTTGCAGTCAACGTAGTGGTCTGTTGTCCATTGCTCTGTTCAATCCGTCTTACGGGTGGTTTTGGTAGGTTCCTTGAATCGATCCCTGCAGTATTCACCCTGTAGGGGACAGGCGGAGGAGCAGGTCTCCTCGCGGTTTCCTGCTCTCTTTGCTCTTCTGCGTCCCTCGTTGGTGTTCCTCCGGCCCTCAGGGCGGCTCCCGATTGTCCCGCTGCCTGGCCATAGTAGTTGACATTTCTAGGTGGTGGACCAAAGGCGTCAGGATCTTTCAGAGTGGCCAGTGGCTGTGAGTGGTGTTCTGCTGCTGCCGTATGAGGGTCTTTGCTCTTGCCTTTGCCTATCCAGCCAGCCTGTATTGGTCTTTAGCTATAGTATGTTGGTATGGAGTTGGAAAGAATTACAGCTTTGTTGATGCCCTTGTTGTCTCCTCGCCACGATTCTTTACCGCCATCCTTGCCAGACGGATGCCATCCTCCTTTGACTAGGCTCTTAGCTTTATCCATACCTAGTCGGTAACTGTGACAGGGTCTTGCTATGCCGGATGAGAGATTCGGGTTTATTCCGTAGATTCTAGAACTAGGAGGATCGATTACACAATTGGAGAAGGAGCAATTATTTCATAACATTCTAACGTCTGATACTAGCATTGGTCACTGCCTCTAGAGCTACTAAACTCTGATGTTGTAAATTGCAGAATGATAATGTTGTATGGTATTTGCAAAATTATTTATTGCTGACCGAGCTGGGTCAAGGCTCATAAGAGGACATGACCGTTTCCATATATGCTTCGTACTTCAATAACATCAGCGCAAAAGCGCTGCAAATGGATATCTTTCCAACGCCTTCAATTATGCTCAACAGTAAACACCACCCAACCTACACAAGATGACGTGGCTGTACAGTCGAATCATCACTCTCATGCAGCGATCGTACCGAATGCATCGACGACACCGTAGATTCCTGCCGCGATCGATCCTCCCCACCCCATCGCGACGTGTCGATCGAGAAGCCCGAGACGTCTGACAAGCGTTCGGGGAGGTAGGGTTCGAAGGGGCCGTCGAGGTGGGAATCGTCGTGTGGAGATGGCGAGTGGGAGACTACCCGTGCGGCTTGCGAAGGGACGGGTTTTCGGGCTAGCACTCCCTGTGGTCTGGGTGGTGAGGGCCATTCCAGGGACGGTGAGCTCGACCGGGTTCGGACTTGGGCGTGGGTGTCCCGGTCTTGTATTGCATCGCTGGAGGCGTAGGTTGAGCGGTCTGGCTCTTCACTTAATGTACTAGGGTGGACCGGAGCCGGTGCCTGCGGCGGGGAGCGGTCTGCAAGGTTCCTAGTTCCTATCCGCGAAAGAGGTGCGAAGTGGGATCTTTCTGCTGCTGACTCCGATGGACGAGGCGATGCGTAGGGTGGTGGTGGATCGAAGAGGCTGTTTCCGGACCCACGGTTCGAACCTCTTGTTCCGGGTCGCCCAGCTTCGGTTGCTGATATATTAGACGATACCCTGGTGTCAGACGTACGTGCGTGCGGCTGCACAACCGATGGCTGCGATCGACGCATCTCCAGGGCTCGCGCAACGCTGAATCTGAACTGTGGGCTGGTTTCGGACTCCGGCGTCCTCGAGACTTTAGGAGTCTTGGGGGTCGTTGGCGAGAGCTCGAAGTTGAACAGACCGAGCGAATCCCTTGTGTGAGCCGACAAAGGTTCTTGTACACCTCCGCGCGGGGATCTCTTTCCAGCGGGGGTCCTCAGTGGACGAGCCGGAGCTGGCCCTTTGTAGGATGGCTGCCGCTCAATAATGGGCTCGCGTAACTTTTGTATCATTGGTTCCCGTGAATGCGAATGTCGTTGACTGGCATCTCGTTGCTCTTGCAGCTTCCGCCTGCGGCCGAGAATCCAGAACACTAGTATAGGTATTAATATGGCGAGGAATGCGATTGGTATGATGACGGCTAACGCCAATTTGGTTGGTGAAAGTCCATGTGATGCTGCAGGTGTGTGTGTTGGTGTTGGGGTCTTCGTGACGGGAGCGGTGGTAGATGTGAAGATTCGGGTTGGTAGAGGGAGGCTTCGTGAGGTCGTGGGTACGGACCCAGTTTCCGTTACTAGACCGCTAGGGACAGCCGTATCTGTTGAAGAGATGGCGACTTGCAAGGAGGTTGCTGTAGGCAGAGCATGATCACCCCCTCCGCTCCCCGGTGCTGTGATGTCCGACCAGCTCTTGTTCGGTGGTTGTATGTTCGTCATCGCTAAGGTAGCAGGCTCGGTTGCTGCTGCGCGGTATCGGATCGGCATGGTCGTTATGTATGTAGTCTCATTCGGGCAGAGAGGTTGCTGTCATGTTTGCTTTTGGATCGCTGAAGAAATTGTTCCTCATGGGACAAAGCAAAGACAAGAAACGATTAGTCGTGTCAGTGATGAAACTAAGGGGCCGTCAGGGCCATTTCTTTGTGGTATCATAAAGAAGATCAGACTCGAAGCGCGAAAGAATGGATGAAGGGGCTGTAGCAGTTACGGTCACAAAAAGAAATCATCTGGTTAATGTGAAACAGGAGATGTCATGTATCGCAGTGTACAGATAGAAGCGAACTCTGTCATTTGAACCTCCTTTCCCACCCAATTCTCCGAGCGAAAAAGGATTGGGCGCAAAGGGAATGGGAAGCTTCTCAATAACGCGCATGGCGCAGTCTCCTGTTGGTTGGAATTAGCCATGCTTCTTCAATCCACCAAGACCAGACGTGTGAGGCGCTGATCTCTCCTACTAATTGTGCCCGAGACGGCCGACTGTGAAACGTGAAACTCCTCACCCTAGGCCTGTTTGGGGGCTAGCGTAGAAGGAGCCGTTACCCAGCCCCGAGCCGAGGCAATAGCGTGGCCGTGGTAATTTCAAGCAGGAAGGCTGAGCCGGCCCAGTGGTCTCCTACATGTACCGCAAGAGCTAAGCCATGCCAGTCGAGGTTTCATGACGACAGGAGGGATCGTTGCATTGCCGAGCAACAGGGTCTGGGGTAGACATGATGCCGTCCATACGTTGCATTGATCCACTGTGATCAAGAACATATTAGAACTTCTCATAGAAGATGAGCGTTGCCCATGGACTCGATGCAACTATCATGGAAGCTTTATCACACCTGTTCGTGCTGTAAACCTGTTTCTCATTGCTGCCTCATTGCTCTACCTGTACCTGTACGACACAACGGCACGTTTGATGAGAGCGTCTCGAGCCACTCTGATGATCGTTGCCGGTATCGGTATCACACCCAACATTCCCGTAGTAGCGCATCAACAGTTCAAGCGCGTTACAGACTCGAGCATTCTCTTCGTATCATTTCGAGACAAGAGACTGTCCAGTAATCTATCATTGTAATCTCTCGGGAGCTACTCGCTTCAAGCGTTGAGTCCACTACGCTGCTCACCCTGGCCAACAAGGGTGCAAAGTCTAGAAGGAGTAGGACCTGAGCATCGCTGCTGGGATCATGTGCCTGCCATATACGGTTCTCGAAGTCGATAACCAAGGTCACGTTGTTGAGACCGTGCATTCGGCTGATGGCGCGGAGGCAATGTGACTCGAGCAGCAAGGTTGATATCGGTGTGCACAAGGTGACTTTGATGACGCAGGACTTGCGCAGTATGTCGGTACGGGCGAAAGAACGAGATCGTGCAGCAGCCTGTTGCGAGAGACAGTTGTCGAGCTTCTCAGGAGAAATATGACATGTCATAAGCCAATCATTGTTACCAGTATGTACGTCGCAGACCAAAACGGTATGTGAGATGTGATCCACGTCACTTTGTTCGTACTGAAACGTAGGAGTCGCGCATCCCTGATAAACACGAGATGGTCTTGAGCATACAGATCAGCTAAAGTTTTCTGTCGTGATTGATGTTGAGCCTTCGAGCATTGCCGAATTGCCACACCGTTTCTCTCGCCATTGAAACAAGCTCTTCCCTGTCTCGTCACTGTGACAACGGGTGCTAGCCACCACTAGACATGATGGGGATCTCGGCTTTTAGCTCATGGGGAAGGGTAGTCAGGGTTCGACAGGAGAGAGATCGGTGGTTATTAGGATATGTGGATCTGGGGATTCGCCGGGAGTGTTGTGATATCATGTGTCACACTCGCGTGGCTTTTTCTGGCCAGCATCCAGAAAGTGCATGCAACATGGTTCCGAGTCGCTGGACTTGTGTGCCTGATGGCCTCGGTTTTTTCGTGGAGTGTGCATTCCCATTGTGAGTTAGGTACAGTGTTACGCGCACCGTAATTGTTATTTTGACCAGTGACGTGAAAACCGAGCACGTTAAGCTACGAGCCGGATATCACTTGCGTATATAAAGTACCACAAAGTGAGTCGATCTAAAGCTGGTAGAGGACCTCAGTCCTGCCTGTCCGAAGTTTCTTCCTTTGAAAATATTGAAAGGCGATTATGTACATCAAAATTAGTGTTTCTGAAAGTATACTGGCCTCAATGTGGCTCACGGAGCCATTCACTCCCAAAGCTTCGAGCGGCGACCAACACCTCTTCACATGTTCATAGACTCGATGTCAACAATATTAGAGCTTCCCACGTCTGGCCCAGCGACAATTGCGGCATCCGTGGATATATCGGGTTCCATATTCTCCTTGTCCTCTGCCGCCACCATTAATTTCGCATCCTCCGCTGCTCTGTGGATGGAATTGGGACCCCTGCCCTCGAGGGTGATACTGGCGAGGCTGGTATGATCAGATACCCCTTCGTTGGCGACTGCCTCGTCATCGATGAAGCGTTCATCTTCGCTATCGGGCTCCTCATCCGAGGCGGATTCATCAGAGGAGCTGTCGGAATCCGCAGGGTGATAATCGGGACACTCTGAAAGATCTAGATAGCGCGCCTCCCGCTGGGGGTTTAGACAGTGACAATTGCCATCGGTCTCATTATCTGCTTCCACTTCCCATTGGCAGTAAATGCATCTCCAGATTCCATCGTGGTTGTCTGAAACAATAAAATCCTCGTCTCCATCCGAGGCGCAGCCAGGACATCCTCCGTCCTCTTTGCCCGTACCACAGCCGTCGCACGAAGGACAGATACCATTCACTAGCTGCCAATCACAGGTCATACAGCGCTTCAGGTCATGGCCATTGGGACACCAGCCGTCCTCGATACTGCAGCCACAGTCTTCGCAGCGCCAGCTGGAGTTACCAAAGTCAATCCCACCGACATCTTCTTCAAAGTCCGAGTCCATAGCCACATCATCGCTAGACGACGTAAGATCTGCTTCCAACGAAGACGGGCTCTTTAGGCCCAAGGATTTGGTCTCAGAGGTCTCCTCCTGCGTTCCATAGGGCTCTCCATATTCATCCAGCTCCGTGTCGGTCCCTGACGACAACACTTCCTCTGGCAGGGAAGACTCGACATGTTCTATCTTGGTTTCAGGGGGGCAAATATGACGGAGTTTTTCTTCGCAAGGATTGCAACGTTTTCGTTGTTCAAATGCTGGCGTATGGATAGTATGAACAACAGAAAGCGGGATTTTCTCTCCACTGCGACGGTATTCAAGTGACCCGAATAATCGAAACCCAAGCCCGAAGATTGCAGCTTTGGATAACAAGCGACAACAACATCCTCGTCAGACGTAGAGGAATTACATCCCATTGAGTCATACGCAACGTCGATCTCCTTCCAGAGGGGCATCTCTTTCGAGGTTACTACTATCACAGCTGCGGTGGTAAGGCTTGATTGATTGATTGATTGATTGTATTCATACACGGATCTGGCCCTTTAGGGTCATGCCGGAAGTGGCTATATGCCCCCTAGAATGCCCTAGCGCTTAGGCTCATTTACCCTACTTTCCGCCCTCCGAGTAAAGAGGTACTAGCCGCTAGGCCACTCTAGGGTAGGACCCCTCTACAGTCCTTAGCCGTTTTAGTGTCCCATCCTTTATTAACTCCGCCCCTATCCCTCCGCCTGTAGGAAATAATCCTACCACTATTTAGTATAGGCCCCTATCGCTAGCTACCATAAAACCCCGTGTTATTTGGCTAACAGCGTCTAAATCTATATTACTAGCGGTGCGTCCTACTCTTAAATAGCGCCCTACGTTATAATAGATAGCCCTCCGCTAATAGCTTTCCCTTATAACGGCTTTTATTAGAGGGCCTCGTGACTTATATCGCCTGAGGGCTTCAGGATATAGAAAAGGCGAAGGACGTAGGAATTATAAAGAGGTTAGTATACTCGTCTATTCCGGGGTAGTACGTGTTAAAAAGACCTTTATAGAAAGGTAGGTTAGTCTAAATACCTCCAGTCTCCCCCTAACGTCCTACATATAATGTTAGATATATATATTAGCTAGGTTCTAATATAATAGCCGTGTATAGGGGACAGGCTTTTACATAGATATTTTAGGGTATACGTAGCTATATATATAATGTGACTATGGAATAGCCGGAGCCTTTATTGTTTTTGTAGACGCGTCTATAGACCGGATTAACTAGAGTTATTGATTACGCGTACAGCGAGTGTACGGGCAATTAGAATTACGACAGACTGTTCAGCAGACTACCCTGGATATATTTCAGATACCCGGAGGCTGCTTATGATGCAAAATATAGGGGTGGCTTTCTTCCTTGAGTAGTTGTTTTTCTGCGTATGCGGTGGTAAGGCTGCGGCCGACACCTGAGGACGCGTAAAACGCGTGAATTTTGGAGCTAGTTCTAGGCCATAGTCGGCTAAATCTCGGCAATGAGACGCGCGGTGGAGGAACAAACAACGACGTGATTCCCTTTCGGAGGTCGCTTGTCGGCCTTTGTAGCCTGTCACAGGCTGACGAGCGATGAAGAAAGGCAAACAACATGACGAGAAATTCCCTGACCGCTCAGTCTCTCCAAGATCATTTGTCTATTACAGCACGCCCCGGAGACGTGCAGTCCATCCCGTGCTTCTGCCAACGCTATTGGCCTAGGCTATTGGCCTGGGCTTTGGCTCTTGTTTGCTGTCTGTCGGGTGCATACGGCTGCTGTCGTTGTAATTCGTACCCAATGGTGCCCGTTTACTCTCGTGGACTGAGCTTCAGGATGGCTTTCAGCAGGTTTTCTTGTTTGTGGTACGGTGCATATTATGACGCCAGGGTTTAGTATCCGCATCATCCCAAGCCGTTTCTAGCCCTCTGACACGAATGGTTTCTAACATCTGTCAGGCATCAAGATCCAAAATCCGCGTGTTGGAGCTGCGGCAATATTACGGTTGTGCGCTCTTTGGAGCCGTGCAGATACAATGGATCCTCAAGCCTTGTTAGAGCTGTAGCTACCTGTCTTCCGAGAAGATCGAAATGATTGAATGAGCTTATGAGTTATCAAAGCCTTAGGCATTCAGAGAACGGCTAGGCCCCTACTTCTTATGCACGAAGCTTTCATCTTCATCCATAATACTATTTCGTACTTTCTTTGGCTTCTTCTAAAAGCCGAGTGGCGGGAGGTGCAGATATGATCCTGGGTGTGGCGCGGGAATTTCCTGAATCACGACACCGCCGGCGGGAAGACATCAAAGCAAACTGGTGTCCATGCGAGGACCCGAAGTTACCGCCGATCTGGCCCAGGAGTGGAGATAGACAATGAGATCAGGGAACAGGTTAGCTTGCTTTACAAAAGCTCATGATAACCATTCCACCATTCACAGTCTTCGTGCACAACGTATCTGCTGAAGAATCACCTTGAGACGCCAACATCCTGATAATAAGTCTCGTTGCAACGTAAATACTTCAAATCGAGATGGGTATACAAGTCCTCTATCCAGGGGAAGATTCTGGAAGTAGCAAAGGGATCAATGTTGAGTGAGTACTATACCACCCACCGACCACAACGAGGCTTTTCCCCTGTAACGGTAGCTGCTAATACTCGTACCCACAGTATTGTAGCCATACATGGTCTAGAGGGCGACCTGATTGACACATGGACACACTCAAAGACTCAGACTTGCTGGTTGCGGGACTTTCTACCCGAGAACATCCAAACTGGTCGGATCATGACATTTGGCTATGATGCCGACGCTGCTTTCAGTAGAACAACGTCAGATATTGATGATCATGGCAGTCGGCTCCTCGTCAACCTTATCGATAAAAGGCAGGCAAATGACGTTCGTGTTTGAACTTGATAGCACGTATTCTACATTTGCTAACAATTCTCAAAGGAGAAGCAGAGACCGATCATCTTCATAGCCCACTCTCTTGGCGGCATTATCCTGAAGAAGGTCAGTCCTTTGAAATGTGTTTGCAGGAGAGCTTGGCGTGATGCTTCATGTCGGAGCGATACGTTGGGCAAGGCCATTACCCCTGATTCTGATCGCATATTTACGCCAATTCATTGACCTGCCGCTCTTTTCTGTATCGTCTCCTTCCTGATGAATAGCCACTTCCCAATATCGAGACATCCATTGGACGCGAATTACTAACCAAGTGTAGGCATTAGTGCAATCCTTCATCGAGTCACGCTACAAGTCTATACACGAGCTCACCGTTGGAATTATCTTCATGGGAACACCTCATCAGGGAACTGATATACCAGAATTTGCAAATATACTCACCAACGTGGCTCAAAAACTTCTACACAAACCGAATCCAAAAGCCACCATAGATGCACTGAAAGCCAATTGTCCATTCCTCCAGCAACTATCGAAGGACTTTCGGAATCAGATGTCCAACTATATCATTGTCAGCTGCTACGAGCAAAAGCCGATGAAGCATAGCCCTCGTCTTGTAAGCTTCTCGGTCGTGGAGAATTATGAAGTCAATACAAAACATTCTGACGAGTCTTTTGTGATCAAGATCGTCGAAAAGTATTCTGCACTTCTTGGTGTTGTAAACGAGGAGCAGATACCTGTTAATGCCGATCATCAAGAGATGTGCAAATTTTCTTCTCCCGCGGATGAGACATATGAACAGATCCAATTTCGCATAGGAAGAATGATGGACATACATGAGGAGAGCTTGCGAAGTCGTCAATGTACGTAGTCCCAATGCTCTGGACTAGCACGAGAAACCCGATTGAGCGCAGAATACATGATGATTATTGTGTAGTCCAAAGCAAAGAAAACACCAACGTCCACTATAGCATTCCTTACCACGTTAGTCCAGACTTTATGGGTCGAGATGACATTCTGCGTCAGATGAGTACAGTCTGCTTGCCAAGCGCACCGCAGCATTCCCGGCCCACTCAAAAGCGATACGTCCTATTTGGACTTGGCGGATCGGGAAAGACACAAGTCTGCCTAGCGTTTGCGCAGGATTATCGAGAAAGGTAGGGTCCTGACCATGATGTCCTCACGCTGCACCAATGTCATATCACGTATTATTATTGCTCAACATGATATCTGTATCGAGATCAAGTGCTGATCGTTCAAGGTTTTGGGGAATATTCTACGTCGATGCGAGTACAGATAACAACGCAGAATCCGGATTTTATGCTACAGCTGAGTGCTGTGATTTGAAGGGTTGTGATCCGCCGCGCACAAGGCGCTGGCTTTCCAACCAAAAGGACCCCTGGCTTCTTATCTTAGACAATGCGGACGATCCTGCAATGGAATTACCCAAGTATTTTCCTGGAGGAAGTCGAGGGACGATTTTGATCACAACAAGAAATCCCGATCTCAAGAAGCTCGCAACCGTTGGGTCGAGCGAGGTTGGTCGCATGAACGTTGAAGACGCTGCGTCATTGCTCTTAAAGGCGAGCGAATCTGGGGATCCGCAGAGCGACACATCGAAAGCATTAGCCACAAAGATCGTCGATACCTTGGGCTGTCTAGCTTTGGCTATTGTCCACGCTGCAGCGCTGATCAGGCAGCGAATCTGTAGACTGGAGGAATATACAGAGATATTCAATAAGCACCGCCAACGACTTCTCTCAAATAGCTCGGGCCGTTTACCTCGTGCTGAATGTGATGTTTACGCAACTTGGCACGTATCTCGGGCGGCAATTCAAAGTATTGGGACTACAACCTCAGTCATAGCCCTGGAACTCCTCAACATCTTCGCTTGCTTCCACTTCGGAGGAATATCTGAACAAATTTTTCACTCTGCCTGGGACGTAAAGCTCGCCCACGCCAACAAGTCTGACCACCGTCAGGCTGTGAGTGAAGAGTGGATCGATAAAGTGCTTGAAAAGTTGCGCATGTACGAAAGGTCTGCCACCCAATCGTGGGATCCGCTACCGTTCCGAGAGGCGGTCAGCTTACTCAGCTCCTTTTCCTTGGTCTCCTATGCCAAAGGCGAGAGTGGACTTGTACTGCATCCTTTGATCCACGCCTGGGCTCGGGATCATTTAGGCAAGGTCGCATTTGCCCAGTGGTCGACGAGGGCTTTGGTGCTATTGAATGCATCTGTTAGTAAGACCCGTTCATTAAACGCAAGTTATCGCGTGGAAAGGCAATGGTTGGCTCACGTAAATGCTTGTTCTCCGAAACCTGGGGACCTCCAAACACTCAATGACGATGACCTACGAGCTCGACTTACAGCGGACTTTGCATGCTGCCCACTGTATCAGAATCATGGGCAGATCCATGAAGCCCTTTACCTCGCATCTCGAGGCGTGAGACTAGCCTTCATGCGATGGGGCAACCTGAATACCTTCACATTGTGGAGCACGAGAGTACTTGCAGATCAGTTTCAAGCCATGGGTGAGTTCGAGAAGGCCTTGGAAATTTATGGAAACATTACGAGATATGTGGACCAAATGCCTTCCAAAGTTTTATTCGAAGAACTCATGGACCTGCAGCTGCTAGAACAGGAAGCGAAATGTCATCATGCGCGTGAGCGTTTCGAATTAGCTGTTAAGTGCCAAGAAGCGGTAGTGAAGCGCAGAATTTCGACATACGGAAAAGAGATTCATGAGACGCTTGCCTCCATGGCACTGCTTGTCGCCTTGTACGGTGACGTTGACCGTGCGGAGGACGGTGTCAATATGGGGGAAGACGTGTTCTCTCATTCGAAAAGGCTCAATGGTGATGACGATATTAGGACCCTTTTCTGGGCTCAAGCACTAGCAGAAGACTACCAGAAAATTGGCAAGTTTGCTCGCAGCCTTGAGATGCTCACATGGCAGAGTGACACGTACCTCAGCTCTACCGTTCCAGCGAATGCAGCAAGGCTCTGTGTTCTACACACGCTAGTCCTAAACTTCTATGGCATCGGACACAAGAAAAAGGCCAGAGCGCTGGCAACCATCCTGACCAGGTCCAGTGAGGAGACATTAGGCTTAGAGCACCCACAGACACGCAAGCGCCTCCAATTGGTCGACTGCCTCGATTTCTGGGCTCAGGTTAACATAGAAGCGGCCGAGAAGGATGAGCCAATATCTTCAAAATCTCTTGACAGACTTGCCTTGATCAGCACGGAGATCATCGGGGCTCTGGAACCGAAGACAGACGAGAGAATACAACAGCAAATCACTGAGGTGCGCAAAGAGTTGGGAAGACAAGGGTGGGTCGATCCTAAAGTCCGCGCATCGATCTTGAAGTGGATGAAAGTCCAAGAGTCGCTTTGCATAGTACCGAAGCTTTTCATGGAGCGGAAGCCTCAGGTAGAGAGCACACTGCTTGTCTTGGAGGGCGACAAGAGCGTCGAAGCTAGACTCCGTGAAAGCCTGGGCCCTGAGCTGTATGCGGAGCTCCAACGCGAGGAGTGGGAAGACCCCGAATTTCAAGATTCGAACGCAGTATCAGAGGAAGACGAAAAAGCTGAGGATATTGGCTTTATGTCACGTGAAAAGATCTCGGAGTGGCTGGCTGACTGAGGTTTGTACAAGAAACCATCGTCTGTTAAACTCCTGCGACCTATTCTCATTCGACATTGTCTCTACATAACGGGTATTTGATATGACATTCGGCCAGCGATCCCACACCCTAAAGGTAACGCTCTCCTATTCAGACCACAGCTGAGGCCAACTCTTTGCTCGAACAAAGGTGCAAAACTGCGGAACGTCCCCTCGGTAAGCATCCTCGGGTATGGGAGGGCACACTCACGAGACCTAGCGCATAGACGGGTGTCATCTATCCAGGTTCATTCGTATGTACATCTTCCCAATCCTATCATTACTACCAATGTATCTCGGACTTCATAGGTCTATATCAACCAAAGCACTGCTTCCTCGCCCTGGAACAAAGGTCTCGCCGCCGTTTCCCAACCTTGTGGGTATGAAAGTGTCTCCAGAGCTCATCCCTCGACTCGAACGCTCCTGTGCAAGCCGCAACTGGGCAAGAAAAGCTGACAGGGGACTCCACAAGTCGTACATCGTACTTGTACTCCAGAGGCTGATTCTTGTCTTGTATAGCATATTCCTCCGAAAATCTTCGATATCCAGCACCACGCGGTTCTGGCGATGTGTAGGTGGTCTTTTCGACAAACATCTGCATAAAATCCATAAACGTCGCTATATCTTTCGCGCTACTCATCGCTCCGAGACTCACGCGCACCACGCCCGTTGGCTCCCCGTTGATTTCATCAATCTCATTGCCGCAACGCAAGCCCTCTTTGAAGTTCTCTAGCATCTGCGCGGGCGAGATATCGAGAGAGGAGGCAATACCTCCAGGATTGCACAGCCCTCCTGTCCGTATCTGAATATTATTCAGAATGGCAAGTGTCTCAAGATCTGATTTCCCAACCCATTCTCCTTGGCTATTCCGGGCGTTAAACGCTATGGTAGGGCCTTGGGTACTGCTGTCACCGTATCGAGAATCTGGGCTCTGGTAGATCTGGCATACTAGCACGCCGTTGGCATGTGTCAGCTTCGACAGCTGGTCGTACAAAGTCTTTGCAAGCGCGCAAGTATGTGAGGACACTTTCGTCATTGATCCAAAGAGCTTTGTGTGTACGCCCAAAGCCACTTTTAGCGCAATAATGCTGTGGAAAGCCGGCGTCCCATCTTCCAACATCTCATGTAAACTTGTGGTTTTCTTGGCGTACCACCCTCCTTTACCCAATCCCCCAACTTGGCCATTAATGACCATATCCACGGTCCCACCACCAAAATAGCGTCGTCCACTCAGGACATGACCAGCGTCCTTCCGAACGATCAACGCACCAAGATCCGGAAACCCGAAGATTTTATAGAAACTCAAAGCCGTGAAGTCAGGAGCGTTCTGATGGTCGCCGAGATCTAGAGGCGCAGTGGCGACCAAAGCAGCGGCGTCTAGAAGACTGTATATTTCACGCCTCCCAGGACCCGCTGAAGATCTGATACGACCCGGCCAGCTCAACGGCAGCCAACGTCCGTTCATGTTACTTTGCGCTGGATACGCGAACAGATCCACACTCTTGCCATCCTCCGAGAGCTGGGAGGTTCCGTGGCGTGAGGTGTCTCGATCGGAGAGCCAGCGCTCGACTTCTTCGTCAGATGCAAAACATCTTGACCCTCGTCCGGCCACTTCTCGAACCCCAACTAGAGAGGTATGAGCATCAGCATGATAGCCGTACCAGAAACCGCCTTCTTCCCGACTGTAGTCGGCTACACAGTCCATGACTAGCTTTATCGCTGCGGTAGCGTTCGCGACGAAGATTAGGTCGAAGTGCTTGGGGTCTGCGTGGAAGAACTTGAGGGTTTGTATTCGAGTGGACTCGATTTGGTCTGTGGAGAGCATGGAGGATGGGGAGTGTGAGTGTGGGTTGCCGAAGAGGTGGGTGTTCATTTCTTTTTCGAAGTCTTTGAGCAGGGATTTTGGGTAGGGGGTTGTTCCGGCGTGGTCGAGGTAGGTGGTTTCTATAACTGTTAGAATTCGCAAAGCTATAACTAGCTTTGGATTAGGTGGCTTACTGTTGAGAAGAGGATACTCCTTTTTCCTGATCTGGTGCACCCATCGAGGGTAAGGGCAGGCGTCAGACATCTTTGACTGGTTTTCCCCCTTGTGGTGTCTGTTGACACTACAAACGAGTTTCATCATGAAAGGCTTCGCACCTATGCTCATACCTTTCGCTAGATCATGCTTCCTAACCTATATCAATTCATAACAAGAGGGATTATATATATACATCTCTCTAATCAGACTCTGATTAAGCCAGCTACCGCGAGGCGAACATTGGGGACTGTACGAAAAAATAGCTGGGGACGGGGAAGGGCTGATCGGTAGTTATATAGTGAACCTTATCCAATACCTACTGTACTACCTTACATTATGTTTTTGGAACCCCCATCCGTAACATAAGCCGGTCTAGGTACTTGTACAAGATTGCGGACGCTACGTGCCACATGCAGGAGTGACCGCATTGTTCATCTGTTGGCGGAACTCGTGGGGGTGAAATGCCACGTTTCTCAGGCGGTGAATCTGCATTTCTCTCATATACCCAAAGGCTCTTTGGCTCCGATTCGGAATGTATAATCCGTCATGCGAGCGGTGGTAATATTACTATCTAGCAGGTTGTTTCCAAGTCATAATGTAATATTACAATCTAGCAGGTTATTTCCAAGTCATAATGTAATATTACTATCTAGCAGGTTATTTCCATGTCATAATGTAATATTACTATCCAGCAGGTTATTTCCAAGTCATAATGTAATATTACTATCTACCTTAGCAGGTTATTTCCAAGTCATAATATAATATTACATACACCCTTAGTTGTTCTAGGCTATAGGAGAGCAGTAGTAGTCGTGTTGGTCAATACAAACTACCGTAAAATTGGCTTAAAGGATTGGTATTTTCGTTACCGAGAGCGAATGTCGGATCTGGGTCCTGATCTCGCAGCGAGGTGGCGACGGTCTAGTCTGTATGCGGTATAGCGGTATAAGGACGTTCATTTCTGATTCGACGATATCGAGCTGATGGTTGATGACTGTGCTCTAGCGAGATTTGTCTGTGGTCATCACGCCACGTTTATGTAGCATGCATAAGGTATGATAGTCCTTGGCGGTTTAACGATACGCTGCTAGATGTTGCGTTCGGCGTTCTCCGTGGCTTGGCAAGGATGGTGTTGGCACGTTATTGGCCGGGCATACGCCTCTATTCTCGATTTTCCCAGCTACGAACAACAACTCAACTGTGTCAGCCTGATGTCTTCTTTCCATATTTCGATCCTGGATCCAGGCTTTAGCTAGAAGAATACACATCTCAGGACCCGATTGTGTGCCCTGAACGCGTGACTGTTCAAGATGAAGCTTTTCAGCGACTCGCATGCTGACATTGAGCGAGACGCCATCGACGAAACCCATTTGACCAATAATAATGTTCACAGCCTCGCATGGCAGACAGTCAGAGTCGATCTGAAGAACCGAGCAAGTGATGTCGTGCCAGCATCGATTCTCTCGAACATCGACGGATATACCAAGGCTGGTACGAGAAACAGGATCAGGCCACACGCGGACGTACTGACCTTCATCAGGGCAACTGACGGCGCTGATGGGCCCGTCAGGCAGCGGCAAAACCACGTTGTTGAATGTACTGGCCCATAGAGACGCTGCAGCAAACGTTGAAGTTCTTGGCAGCATCAGAGTGAACGGCTCCACCGTCTCAAGGAAGATTTTTCAGAGTATCAGCTCTTATGTCGAGCAAGAAGATGCACTCATTGGGTCACTGACTGTGCGCGAAACGCTGGACTTTGCTGCACGCTTGTCCTTGCCTAAGTAAGGTCGAATTGATCGCCACGAAAGTTGGTAATCACTCTAATCAGGGAAACAGGACGGTAACAAGCAAGGAGCGGAAACACCGTGTAGCTCAGCTCCTTTCTTCCTTCGGTCTACAACACCAGGCCAATAGTATTGTCGGCACGCCAATCCGGAAAGGCATCTCTGGCGGCCAGAAACGCAGGCTTTCAATTGCCAGTCAATTGATCACGGCCCCGAAGATTTTATTCTTGGATGAGCCGACCAGCGGATTGGACTCCACAGCGAGCTTTGAGGTAATCAAATACCTAAAGTCAATGGTTAGGAAGCACAAGGTAAGAGCCTCCGATGATGCGGCAACCCATCGCATTCCCGTGTTTCGCTGATTCGAACAAAGTTGATCGTCATCGCGAGCATTCATCAGCCATCCACAGCAACGTTTGATCTTTTCGATGACCTTGTACTCCTCTCAGCGGGCCAGATATGCTACAACGGAGACTTGCAATCAATCAAACCGTACTTTGAAAGTCGTGGCACTCCCATGCCACTGTATATAAATCCTGCGGAATTCCTGCTCGATGCTACCAGCGCAGACTTCTCCCACGACAAAGCCGAATCTCAAGCTCGTCTCGAGAAATTACACTCGGACTGGCGGGCTTCCTCGAAGCAAAAGGAGATCGACGGGTTCATCAATCAGTCCTCTGCGGAGAAGGGCTTGCACTTCGAGGGGACAGGTTCCCGCAGTACCTTTCTCAATATTATTCTCGCATTGCTTCATCGTTCCTTCATCAAAAGCTACCGGGATGTCGTTGCTTACGGGATCCGTTTTGCCATGTACATCGGCCTAGCGATCATGATGGGAACAGTGTGGCTCCGCCTTCCCACAACACAATCATCAATCGGACCATTCACCAACGCCATCTTCTTCGGCTCAGCCTTCATGTCTTTTATGGCTGTGGCATACGTTCCTTCATTCCTCGAGGACCGCGCGACGTTTGTCAAAGAGCGCGCTAATGGTCTTTACGGCGCTAGTGCTTTCATGATCTCAAACTTCCTGATCGGACTGCCGTATCTATTTCTCATCTCCCTGGTCTTCTCCCTCATCACTTACTTCCTGAACAACTTCAGGCCCACGGCATCAGCGTTCTTCACCTGGGTGATGTGGCTGTTTCTAGATCTGCTGGCAGGAGAGTCTCTCGTCGTGCTCATGTCCTCGATCTTTCCGAACTTTGTCATCGCCTTGGCTTTGACGGCCTTTGCAAATGGTCTCTGGATGAGTGTGGGAGGCTTCTTGGTGTCGCCGGACATTCTGAATCCGTTTTGGAAATATGTCTTTCACTATATCGACTATGTAAGTGATGACTCTCCGGATTCACTTCACCAGACCCATACTGACCCCTCAAAGCAATCCTATGTCTTCCGAGGAATGATGGTCAACGAGTTCGGCTACCGAGCCTATGATTGTGCCGAAGGCTGCAATTGTATGTACCAGACCGAATTGGCATCGCAGTGTAAGATCGATGGTAAGGGTGTGCTGGCACCGTATGGCTATAAGAATGGTAATATGGGAAAGTGGGTAGGTATCATGTTAGCGATTATACTAGTGTATCGTCTCTTCGGATGGGCCGTAACGTGGTTTAGGAGAACATAGCCTGGCGTGATCTGCTGCGCATGAATCGAGGCTTCGATTTTGATAATTGCATAGATTTTAAGAGCTTCTTCACCACCTAGTGAGACAGATGAGGTTTGAGCGTAGCTGAATTATCAAATTCGGCAGATGTTATGAGAATTATCATGTTGAAAAGGTACTAGCGTCTGTGCGGGTTCGTAGATATACCGAGTCCGTGGTGCTTCGACTCTCAAGGTTCGTACCTGTCTCCCGTCTGAAGCCGTACTTGTGCACCATATCAGTATCATGTCATGTATCGAACTCAGGTAAGAAAACATCGCCGTCCTCTGGACCGGAGCAAAACCTTGGGCTTCTTGCTTCGGCCGATGAGCAGCTTCCAGATAAGATACCTCCACGTCGATGACTGATCACCTCAATCGGATTGAGTACATCAATAATGATGACTGTAATGAAGGGTTCCCGCGAACTCGGCCAAGTAGCGAGGCGCCCGAAGCATATCTGCGAAGGAAGAGATAGCTGCTGGAGATGCTCGCGTCGAGGTATTGGTGAATTACCCTCTACATGAGGGGTGTTGTCATAGCTAACTGGCACACACCATGACCAACAGTGTTGTAGGACCTACGTAGTTCTCTCGAAGCTTCTGTACGATCTCAGTCAATTGACTAGGTGCGCGGACAAACTCCTCTGCGGAATTCAAATCGATGGGGTGGAGAATCCAACGAAGCGTACAGAGGGGTGAGTTTCGTTGTTTTCCTCTAGAGGCTAAATGGGCTGTACTTGTGATTTCTGTGATGCAGCATCGCATCTGCCTTGCATGTCATGAATTTGGGAAAAGGAAGCTCAGGACCACTTGTCGGACTCTCACTGAGAGCTGCCATAGTGGAAGTGTGATGCTTCAGCCTCCTGGAATTTTAGACCGTGGTGCGGAGTAGTTCGAGCTGAAAAGAGGTCCTATAGATCGAGTTGGAGGAAGATGACCATGTACTTCATGTGCTGCTAGGAGATGAAATATAGGCTGCTCGAGAGCGCGTATAGCCTAGCCGAGCCTGGTACGCCGTACGTCGAAAAAGTGGGTTAGGAAGGCTGACAACACTAACGACGATGCTGCTAAACCATCACGTACAGCATCTTCTTGCGATGTTCGTGAGCTTGCTTGGTCGAGTGGAGGTCTGCAGAAGATCGCCAGAGACGAGTACCGGAGCCGCTAGGCCGAGGACTAGAATCACCTTGGCCAGATATCCAAAAGTCTCAGCTCGCCGTGACTGCTCATCAAGAGCAGTGAAGAATTCGATTGTTGGTCCAGACTGTTTCACTTCTCTCAGTAGGGACCGAAAGCACACGGCAACTTCGTCCGAGATTACTCAAGCTGTGGTGTGATGCCTTGATGCTTGACTCACCAATGGACTGCCAGTATAAATCCATATTCACCCTTATGGGAGCAACATGTGATCCGAACGAAATCCTGTAAACGCATGGGGATGTTGGTATCTGAATATTTCTTTGCAAGCCAAGAGGATAATCGGAACGTTGAGGAACCACCCAAGCAGAAAACAGAGCCCGACTGCTAGGCCAGAGTACGCTAGCCATACTTGTTTTCCATTCAGATCGATTGTATGCTTCAATGGTGAATATAAGATATCCCAAACCGTGAGGAAGTGAACAAGAGAGATGGACCTAGGCTTTGAACTTTCTCAGCTGTAGTATAGACCGAACTACGGCCGTTGATCTAAAAGAATTCACTACACCATCTATCAAATCATTATCGAGAGGCAACAACCTGTTCCACTTGTTTGCATAAGCAAATCATTTCAACTTCACCTTATTGCTCAATCTCCGGAATACAATCTAAAGCATCAGTATGTCAGGGTCAGACCCCTCAACCTCTCCTCTCACTCCTCAGTGGCCGCCACACAATCAAGACGCAGCGACTCCACCGGCTGGAGGTCCTGAAGGGCTATGGCATGAGCAGGGTTTCTTCCAAGATACGATCGATGACAACGCTAGCACCAGAACTAGTGGGGATACGGCCGACGACGGACTTAGGGCGCGCCAAGCCTTTGAAGAGCGATATCCAGCAGAAGGCTTTGAGCAAATGTAAGTCACACAGCATGAGGAGTCTGCACTGAGTCGATCGCTGTTGGAGCTGACAGTGGAGCAGCTCGAGACGCCGCCTTCATCAAATACGCGCCACCACCCGGCTTCTCAACACCGTCATGAACAACGGCGAGCCCGTCAATGGAGCCGATCCCAATAATGACACCCTACAAGAAATGGTGGAGGATGCCGACGTCGAGGAGCTGACTGAAGAAGAACCATTGACGCTCGACCCCAGTGCTTCCCCTCACCCTCCCCCAATCCTAATCTTCCTAACTAACCTCCGCATCCCCCACAGCCCAAGACCCTTCCCTCCCCCCCAACCTCCGCGAAATTTCCTCCCTCGCCTCCTGGCAAGTCAGCACCTCCAAACCCGCCTGCGGCGTCGACGCCCTCCTCTCCCCCTCTCCAAATCACTTCTGGCAATCGGACGGCCCGCAGCCGCACCTTCTAACCGTACATTTCAACCGCTGGGTCAAAATCGTCAAGATGAGGGTATATCTAGACTTCGCACTCGATGAGAGCTATACGCCCACGCGAATGACGTTTTGGGGTGGGACGGGCATGCATGATCTCGTATTCCCCCTTTTCTCATCACATGCATGTAAATGGAGACTGGGCTGGGCTTGATGTTAACGTGTGTTGCAACAGGTGCAATTCGCCGAATGGCGCGGCGAAGAACCACGCGGGTGGGTGGATGTCGATCTTGAAGGTGTGGGTGTGGGAGGGAGGCCGGAGCTGAGGGCGTTTGTGGTGCAGGTGCGCATATTGGAGAATCATCAGAATGGAAAGGATACGCATGTGCGAGGGGTGCAGCTTTTTGCCAAGGATGATCGGGTTATGCGGGCGAAGTCGATGGGTGGGGTGCCGGTGGTTGAGGTTGCGGGGGATGAGGGAGAGGTGGGGGAGTTTGGGATGGCGGAGCCGGATTGGATGGGGGAGCCGGTGATAAGGTGATAGATGATGGAGTTGGTGGATGGATTGGTGGCTCTGTCTAAGAATTCGAAATACGACGGCTTGCACGAGAGCCAGGGGACTCGCAGGTACTGTCTTGGCTTTCAAAGAAGGAACCATTTCACGATTGCTAGTCGTTATCAACTGATTTAGCATGAGGTGAGCATTTCTCCTTGTTATTGACCGTCCTCTTCCTGAACGCATGCTCACACTGGTTCTCACAGCGTTCTGCGTCTATCAGAGCCACGAATGTCACTCAATGCACGGATACGGCGCTGCCTGCTTCATCCAAGTCTTTGTATCATCATTAGGTATGGTAAATGTATCTTTCTGGTTATATTTCGCATGCAGCTGCGAGAGGCTTCGTTGATATGTATCTATGATTTTGAAAGAATTTTTGATAGAACTTGAGCCACATGGTCACCGACTTGCTTCGTGGTAGATTTGCCTCCGATATCGCCTGTCCGAACGCCATCGTCAATAGTTCTTCGGACAGCCTCTTCGATAGCTTTAGCTTCTTCGGGTAGATCGAATGAATACTGCAACATCATGGCCGTGGACAGGATCATTGCGACGGGGTTTACTTTGTCTTGGCCTGCGATGTCTGGTGCAGAGCCTATCGGGCAGATCAGCTGGTCGCCCCTTGCTTGATAAAGCCTGATACTCACCGTGTATGGGTTCATATATCCCACTGACTTTCTGCTTTTTATCGGGTACTCCGTTCAAGCTCGCGCTGGGCAGAAGTCCCAGGCTGCCCGGTATCACACTGGCCTCGTCGCTGATGATATCTCCGAATAAATTGCTGGTAACGATCACCCCGTTCAAAGCCCTGGGATCTTTCACCATCAGCATGGCCGCGCTGTCAATCAAATGATGTCCCAGCTCCAAATGCGGGTAATTTTTCTTCATGACTTCGCTTACAACCTTCCTCCACAGCCTGCTTGTCGCTAGCACATTTGCTTTGTCCAAGCTCCACACCTTCTGCGGCGGATCCGTTGCCATCGCTAGATGAGCTGCCAAGTGTGTGATGCGTTCGATCTCGGCTTTTGAGTAAGGTTCGGTGTCCCATGCGTAGCCATCCTCTTCGGTGGCTTCTTTACGCTCACCAAAGTATATGCCACCAGTCAACTCGCGAATGATCGTAAAATCGACGCCACGGCAGACTTCCGCTTTGAGAGGTGAGATAGAGACGAGGCTATCGGAGGCAAAGTTGCAAGGGCGCAGATTCCCAAACGTTTGGAGAGATTTGCGGAGGGTGAGCAAGCCTTGCTCAGGACGCACGGGGCCGGTGCCATATTTCTACGACACAAGCGTCAGCACATGTCCAGTGGCCTAGACTAATGTGCATACAGGCCCACCTATGGCGCCGAGTAGCACTGCGTCGGCTTTCTTGGCAGCATTTAGGGCCTCGTCAGTTAGCGGAGTGCCTGGATCTTTCTCGGTTCTCGTAGCATCGATAGAGGCCTATATGATGATCAGCGCTATGACTTCGAGGTAAACATCGAGCGAGCTTACACCACCAAGGAGCTGCTCCTGGAAGTTGAAAAGTATATGGGGTCTCTCTTTCTCAACTACTCGCAGAACCTAGGCTAACGAGTAAGCAGGTCACATTGAGTTCGAAAGTGTTGGACGTACCTTCAATGCTTCTGCAGTGACCTAGAACGTGGAATGATCAGCGGACTGGCCTTTGGGCCCTGACCACGGTCTAATGCCTTTGACGTTGCTTACTTCTGGCCCGCAGTAATCCCCTCCAAAGACAACAATATCAAATGTAGGCATCCTGTGCTTTACCGATTTTTTGGAAGAGAACGAAAAGGCCAAGAACTATATCAAACCACGTACCGCTGACCGTCTATATAGGAAAGTTAATTGCGATATCCAAGACAATTCCCTTGCCCGGATGCATGCCAACCTGTTATTCTTAGGATGCTTATGCCGGTATCGGGCAGTGCGGATAAGATTCCGGCTTGGCATGGATCACCCAAAGACAAGGGTCCTGACAATTTCACAGCGGCCATCAAGCATACGCTAACGATAATCGAAACACAGCTGCTTCCGATGCTGGGCATTGCTATGGGGTTTGACAATTAGCTAATTTAGCAGCACGATATCGGTACAGAAATGTCACTCGTGAGTCCTTGAACTTCACTGCTGCCGCGCAAACGCTAAGCATGCTACTTCTCTAGCAGATAGAAGACGTCCACTCTTACGCGTGATCCGATACTGCAAGGTACCCAGCGGTAACCCAAGTCCAGTGACCAAAGTACGGCGGATATAAATACCGGAACAAATTGCGAAAAGACTGGTCCCTGGCGGTCACATTTCCAGCCATATCCGATATGGAAGGATACTCTACCTGGCCCACTGAATGTATATTATGGATGAGCATGCTGTTCATGGTTGAAGTCACTGGATTGTTGCCGGCATTAAGGTGAAGGCCCGAACAGCTTGGGATCCCGGGGTTGCATGGTTATGAAGAAATACAAAATTGGATCGGGCGGTAGATCTTGTGCCTGTACGAAATTGCATGGACGTGGATAAAAGCCAATCGCATATGGGAGCAATCAAAGGAGACCTTGGTATTGGTTTTCCTTTCGAATCTTTCCGATCCAGGACACAACGCAGTGCTAGGTGATGCTAGAAGCATCCGCATATGGAAGACAAGATCTTGTCTTTCCTCAATCTCCAAGGCAGAGTAACCAAGACTCTGTATCCATCAAAAGCTGGCATGAAAAGCTAATCGTCGACCCAATCTCAAGTAAAGGAATTTCGCCGTTGCACAAACAGAAAAATCAACGGGCACTTACTACAGTCAGATGGAACGCTGGACGCATTCAGTGCCCACAATTTGTCTAACGGCGTTCCATACGATCGATCTTGGACTTTTCGGGGTTCGAATGGGGGCCAGCAACATTGACCGAGGTCTAGGCCACCACAGTATTTTTGATGTATTATGCTGGAGACGAATGGATTATGACGAGTCGGTGCGAGTTGTAGTCTCTAGTACTAGGCTGCACCTCAAATCCGATGTGTGGTCAGGGGACGCTGCGCTTGCAACTGAGCGTGATTCGGCAGCCCCCGGACAAGGCTCTCAAGAGGTCAACTCTAGGAAGGATCACTCATTAGGATCACTCATTAGGTCCCGAAAGATCTTTACCATGCATGTCAGCCTCCTTCGATGGTGAGTTTCAACAGATCGTCCCACTAGGCTATTTCGTTTCATCTGATTCGAATCCCTTCCAATGACTCTTTGCCAACACTTGCGCAAGAATATCATTATGGCTCAATGAAAGCTCTCAGTACTGTCCCCAGGCGTGTTGGGCCGAGGAGTTGCGGCTCGCTATGCGGATGGATGCTAGCTGCATACCTGCAGGACTAATGTACTGTACTGGAAGAGATCCATACCTCGCTAATCTCTATCGCCTCGGTGATCAAAAAAATGACATGACACATGTCAGCAATCCTACGCCGTCGTGGTGAGCTGAATCCTTCAGCCGGTACCTTCCATGGCGGCCATGCGAGGGCAACGTTGGAATGCGAGTATCTTTTGTCCTTCCTCCCTTGTCCATCTCTCCTTTCTCCTTGTCAGATAGATCGAAACCCTTGATCTCAAATGGCAGCTACAGTCATGTTCCTCATAACTCTACTGTCTACCTCTGCTCTGTTTCCGTGTCTTGTTGTGCGTGCGTGGTCATTGCGCTGCAAGTGTGTACGTTAGTACTTCCACGCGCGGTATGGTGACTAACCCAGACAAGTTTCCAGCAGACAGCTGTTGGCCCTCGACATCTCAGTGGGCTTCTCTCAACACGTCCCTTGGGGGAAGGCTTATTACCGATGTCCCTCCGGCATTGCCCTGCTATCCAGGCTCAGCGCACAGCGCTAAAGCTTGTGCCGCCGTCAATGTTCAATTGACAGACCAGGCTTTCATATCCCAGAATCCGATTGCACTCTCATATCCAACCGAGTCGTGTCCACCAATAAACGCCACCGCTGGATCTCCCTGCACTATTGGGTATCAACCATCAAGCTCATGTCCTGGTGGAAATTTGAGCGATGTGCCAGTCGGATCCTGCTCCATTGGTGACCAGCCACGATACACGGTCAACGCTACGGACGTTGCCCATGTGGCAGAGGGTATAAAGTTTGCAAGACACCACAATATAAGGCTAGTGGTCAGAAATACTGGGCATGATATATTGCGCAGGTGAGCCACGTTGCCGGGTCGATCGCATATGCAGGGTCTGACGCGCAACCAGGTCCACTGGACATGGTAGTTTGCAGGTGTGGATTCGTTACCTGCGGAAAGGCGTTATATTTCAGCCAACTTTCAGCTCGTCAAGCGGATGCAGTAAATCGAATTGGACAGGAAGCGCTTTCACAATTGGTGGTGGTTATACTTGGGAGGATGTATATCCTAAAGCTGCGGCTAGAAATGTTGTCGTAGTTGGTGGCGGTACCCCTGTGAATAGCCACCTGTATATTGTTCGTTATATATCATATGCTAACTGACTGTAGTCCGTAGGCTGCCTTGGGGGTTGGATGCAGGGTGGTGGTCACAGTCCAGCGACTCATGACTTCGGTCTGGGAGCAGACCAAGTATTAGAAGCGCAAGTCGTTCTTGCCTCTGGGAAGACGGTTACGGCCAGCGCATGCGAGAATCCTGACGTCTTCTTCGCCATTCGCGGAGGTGGTCCCAGTACCTACGGTGTTGTCGTTTCGACAGTCGTCAAGGCCCATCCGACCACCAAGGTTGCTGCCCAGGTCTTCGGCTTTGCACCGTTGACCAACAACGATTCATCTGCGTTCATGGAAGCCCTGGCAGTCGTGCACCAAGCTTATCCAGCATTGTCTGATAGTGGCTTCTCAGGCTATGGGTCCTGGTCGATCTATTCTCCAACTCCAATTGTTGCCAACTATTCCACTGGCTTTATCCACACGATCGCCAACTTTGGCAAAACGGCCGCAGAAGCGAAGACTCTTTTTGCATCGACAGCAGCCCAGCTAAGCAAATACAACGACAGCCTCTTCATGACAACCACTTATTTCGATTTCCCAACCTATGTCGCCTACTACAATGCTCTGTCGGGCGTTGTCACACCAGTGGGCCAATCCGCAGCTCTGGGCTCCCGTCTCCTCGACCGCCAGGCTTTGACAGGTAATGTCACCGCTTTGAAGAGCATGCTGTCGACCATCGCCGGCACTCCTGAGCAAGCCACATCCAATAACATCATTTTGGTAGGAGGCGGACAAGTTTCTGCTGACGGCAGTGATCCTCACTCTGGCGTCAATCCTGCTTGGCGCAACACCTATGTCCACAACATAGTCGCCCGGGGCTGGGCATCTGGTAGCACCAACACAACGGTACAAGGAGTGTATGATGATATTACCTATAACAAAGTGCAGGCAATGAAAGATCTGGCGCCGAACACTGGGTCCTATATGAATGAGGCTGATCGACTTGATCCTGATTACATGGCGGAGTTTTATGGGGAGCATGCGCAGAGGTTGGAAAAGATCAAAAGGAGGCGGGATCCTAAAGGGTTATTCTATTGTCCCACCTGTGTGGGAAGTCAGAGGTGGAATGTCAAAGCGGATGGACGGCTATGTCGATCTTATAGCAGTGGTAAGAGGAGGTTTGGTGATTCGCAAGGGTAACAAGACGGTGGTATTATAGACGATATGGAATGAGGGGGAATCCTGATAACGGTGAGGAGACACTAGGCAGTATGTGAGACCTTTACCCCATTGACTGACCACTATCAGAGAAACCACCAACACTCCATGTCCAAAGAACGTCATCGAGCATCATGCTTGGCCAGTATGGGTGATAAGGAGAAGGTTGAAAGAGGTGAAATTACGACACCATAGCCTCTCATTATCATCAGAACATGAAGAAAAGAGGGTCCTGCTGCGGAGATCAGGCACAAGGTCAAAAAGGAATCGCCATCTAGGGTGACTCCTTAAGGACATCTCTGCTGCGGCGAGTTCCATTCGAACGAATAGCGGGGCACCGAGTTGAAATTGCAACTGCTACTCGAAACAAGTGGCATATTTTCTCCAGTTTGTGGTTGGACCTCAGGCAACGACCTGGGAAGTCGGACTAGCTCCTGTGGTGATTCACCGTCTGACCATATTGCTGTCCTTGTTGGAATTGGGGGTTATTTCACTTCGCTTCGTGTTGACCACGTGCCACTACCCATCTATGCTCTTTCCTCCCTTGTCTTTACAATAATCATGCAGCTGCAACTAAGCACTAGCCATGGCTTTGACGACCCTGTGTGTACTGCAGTATCTGGTCATTATTTCCTTACCTTCAGATTCCCTATCGATATCACTCCTCCTTTTTCCTATAACCCGATTGCGGCCGTATCCAGCCTCACTTAACACCTCCTAGCAGCAGCAGCTCAAAAGCCTTAATGTCTTGCTTCGGTTGCGGGAACCGCTCGCCATCCTCCTTCTACGAGCAAGAAGTTGTCGTGCGTCCTCGCCCTCACTATCGCGGCAGTGCCAGGTCCAGCTACAATGACTACGTTAGTATTCTTCATTCTACGTCTCAACCCATTCGATCTGCCCCATTGACAACACTCATTCGGTCACAATGTCGTTATCAATGCTTGTTTCGAGTAGAGTCAGCTGACCTGTTGTACTCCACTAGGCACCAAGATACAGCTCCTACAGCTCTGCCTCCCCTCGGTATAGCGCAGCACCTCCCACCCGGCGGTCTTATCGCCATCGCCTGGTCCAGTATCGTCCTCGCCGGCATGTTCGTCGCCGCTCGTACCGTGATCCGTATTACCAGGACTGAACGACTTGGTTGGGACGATTACTGGATATACAACGCCTATGCCCTGATGGTTGTCTCTGTCATACTACAAACACTACAGACACCGTCTCTTTACTATATTGTCAGAGCGTTCTCCGGTTTGGTCCCGCTTGGCGAGGAATACATGGAAGAAGGCAACTTGTATGCTCGTTACGAATTCGTCATTATGGGGCTCTTCTGGACAGTATTGTGGAGTGTCAAAGGGAGCTTCCTTGCACTTTACTGGAGGCTTTTTCAGGGACTGGGGCAGTATAAGAAGTGGTGGAAGGGAGTTGCAGTATTCACATTCCTGACCTATCTAGGTTGTTGGATGGCGAGCCTCAACGTTTGCCATCCACCAGCACTGTACTTCAAATTCGGTGGGTACAATATTTCTCGTGAAAGTCGTTCCTAAACAACGCTGATGGCAAGCTGGCACTAGGGAAATGCCTCGCGTCAAGTGACCGCCGAAGAGCGTGGGTCTCTGTCATTTACAGCACGGTGGCTGATATAGTAACCGACCTGATAAGTAAGTCTCCATCCACAGGTTTCCGGTCTTTTTATTGACTCCGCTAATCACTTCGCCCTTGCGCAGTCATCTGTCTTCCCCTCAACATGCTTTACAACGTCCGTCTCGCAACGAAGCAAAAGTTGGGCCTCGCAGTAGTGTTTTCTCTCTGCCTGATCATCATCATCGTCGCGATCGCTCGCGCCATCCAGATCTGTGAGAAAACTTTTACGGATGGCGTCCTCCTCGCCATCTGGGGTATCGTCGAATCTACCGTTTGTGTGTGCTGCCTACCTCCAATCTAGACAGACCGGGACGACGTTAATTGACTGACTTGTTAGCTATAATCATCGGGTGCCTCCCACCCTTCAAGTCGCTCTTCCACGCTCGTCGTGGATCCTTCTCCAGCCGCCCCACCCGAACAGCAAATCTGATACCCTTACGCCCTTATTCCGGCGCCATACGACTCAAAAGCGTCGAAAACAGTATCAATACCCTGAACGGCCCGGGCTTACTGCAGAAATTCTCTACTCGACTCCGTCAGTTCACGATCTTTGGAAGAGGACGCAAGAAGGCGGCGGAGGGTCCGGAACTAGGAATCAGTGTGCAAATTGATTATGTGAGATAGGACCGGTTCTGTGGTGATTAGGATAGAGCTGACGATTGGGCGCATAGGATGTCAAGAGTCACGATAGGGAGAGTGGTGGTGGTGTCTGAATTGCGAGAGATTGGGAGGTTGGAAATTGGAGATTTGGATTCGTTCTAGCGAGCATTGCTTGCGAGTGTTCGGAGCTGGAGGAGTGGAGTCGAAGTGTCAATAGCTGCTAGATATCAAATGTGAAGCATGCATGCGATATATTTCTTTACGTAGTTTAGTAATCACACGATTTTTCTTTCATGATGTGTCTCGGCTACCTCTTTGTGACAGTGAGCGCGATTGAAATGGCTATGGTTAGCATGCAAGGCTTAGTGGAAAGGGTGCTAGATGACCGTTGATGAATTGAGGGGTAGGCAGGGCAGGTATGAAGAAAAGATACTGTGGCTTATGCAATAAAAGCTCAGAAAGGGGGTTGGTGGGTGAATAAGACGCGATTGGTATACGAACATCCGTAGAGAACATGTTACCACTTATACTTGCATGCGGACACTACTAAATTGAACTTACAATCACCTTGAAACAAGACGTCCCCATCAACGCTATTCGTCAAACGCCGTCGCACTAGGCTCAGACACTTCTATGAAGTCCGGTAGTTTAAACGTCCAGTGTCCTGCATGTGAACCACATGCTTCTTCACCCGCTCATCGATGAATGCGAGTAGCATAGTCTTGTACCTCTTGTAAATATCATCCCTTAATCGAACCATCTCGTAGACGGACCCGTTGATGGCTTCCCATTGGTCTACGGCTTGACCCACGACTGCTGCGAATTCTTCCTCTTGGCTTTTAGGGACGTTGGGCACGTTTTTCGACTTACGGACGGGTTTCTTGCATTCGTTGTTGTTTTGCAGTAGCGTTACTGATTTGATTTCAGCGATTCGCGTCTTGACGTAATGCTGCCATGGCACGATGGGCGTTGCGTGACCGTGTTGGATACCTGTGATGTCGATGGCGAATTGTTCGTCGTTGTAGAAGGTTAGTTGGAGGATGGCGTGGGGTTCGGTGGTGTTGTCGGTCTGGGTGCCTGTGGGGGAGACGAGGATGATGCGGCGTTTGAAGTTCTTTGGGATGTAGTCGACGCGGGTGATTCGTTGGATGAGTTCTGGACGCTGTTAGAAGGGGGGCAGAATAGGGCAGGGTCTGTACGCACTTCCGACCATTTTCTCGATGAGGATATGGATGAACCCGATTGCGTTGTCACGTGCTAATGCGGTGAGAGCAACGGACTTCTCATCTTTATTGCTGAATAGCTTGCTAGGAAAGGGCAAGAGGAGCTTTTGATCGTTTTTCCCTTGGTGGAGGTATAGAGTGTCGTCTTTCTTCTCGACCTTGGAGATTGAAGTATCGAATAACCTCTCCAGGTACGCGTAAAATGCGCATTGAGCCATGTCTCCCATTCGGTATACAGCTCGACGATCCTTAGCCGCTTTACAGGCATGCTTGTGAGTGCGGATATAGTCCGTCTTTTGACATTGAGTACTGCAGTAGTACGTTGGGTACAGCTGGCGGCCTTCGTTATCTGGAGCCCCGTGGCAACCCACGCAGCGTCGCGCCCCGTCTCTTCGGCATGTGGCACAGGTTTTGATCTCCTCGTCAGCCCATTCTTCATAGGTAGTGGAGCTCATACTGACGTAGCGGATTGCTAGATTGGGCGAGTAATTTTGTTGATTGGTATAATTGGTTGGGAAAACAAGATAGGATTATCGTATTGGGAGGAGACAATTGCTTAGTTGGTGGGATGGTAGTGAATATGACGATGTTAAAAGTTAGACGATCATAATATAGATCTGAGAAGAAGTAGTAAACTTGGAACCTTTGTGGCACTTGATGTTTTGCGCCTGGGTCAGGAAGTACCCAGCAGGCCGGCACACAACCAAAATTCATTGTTTGAAAACAATAATGAACAACAAAGCGCAGAATCCAACCAACGGTAAGAGATTGGACGGGCAGTGAGATCGTGTTGATACCAAACCAGATCGAGAGTTTCCAGGATGAGGCGATGGACCTTTGACTCTTTCATCCTTCTTGCTATTCATGCAATTCCATATTTAGATTTGGCTACTGCGCTGAAGCGGTTCTTCTCCATTGTATTGATGGGCATTCAGGCGCTCTTTCAGCCGGGTCGATGCATACTGCACATTCCCATCGTTCCCCCTCCAGGTCCATTACGCCGCCGGCGGTCTCTAACAAGGACGAGTTCTGATGACCTATAACGTACACAATGGTTCCGCTGGTGACAGCGTCCTTATGCGATACCCACACTCTACCCGTGCCATACCTGTTGTTGCGACCGGACGACCATACTGACTGCCTCTTAATGTTTTTCCTGTACCAATATAGCTAGGCCTCCTAATACTCGTAACGGCTACAGGCCGCGTAATGACTGACGGTCTTACATCGGCGGCGAACCAATCGACTTGCGCGCGTGATACAGAGTATTTCGTGTGAGGCTCATGGGCAATGGTCTTTGAACGAGCATGGGTCATGCCAAACGCCAGCCGGGACTTTAAAGCGAGAACAGTTCATACTCTGGCCTAGGCGTTAGGTCTTCCTGTCGTGAGGCTCTGAGATGGCTTGGTACTAGCTGATGAAGCAACGTCGAAAGACTGCCATTGTTGATCGTGTAGGCCACAACGCATCGGACGGTGCCGGTATCCTGTTTCACGAAGGTGCTGAGGATAGGAAGCCGCCTTGGCTGAGCCATGCTCAGCTGTAATCGTTCGCGCTAGTATCTGAGCTAGTACCAGAACGGTCATGTTCAGCCTTGCAACTGCTTTTCAGCTGGAAGAGGAGGGGCTTCCTTTCCTTTACACATCATCTTTCAACTCCCACAATTGCTCTTTGCTGGTCTCGAGTATGTACGAGGCCAATGGACAAGCTGAAGATGGAGTCGATGCCAAGTGCATCACTGCTAATGTGGGTCCAGCCTAGCAAGCACTCCCGGAGGATTGAACGTCAGTACCAGCAATATGGAACGAGGCGAAGCTGCTTCAATGTCGCCTGCTTTCCCTACAACCTACTCTAAACTAAAACGTCAATGACTTACAGTCTGGTATGACATCACAAAAAACCGCATTTGAGTCACAGTCTCCTACGTGTCCTTTGTTTCCGTGAGCTCGTCCAGGGCCCTCAAGATGCTACACTGTGGAATATCCAGACGAGGCTGCGACTACTCTACTTTCTTCCTTGTCGCCATATGAGATCTGCTGCAGGTCGATATGGTTATCACCACGCGTCCCACTGACTCATGTTAGTGGTGGCCCGCTATGCTGATATAAAAGCAGCTTCATCCCCAACAGTCTCTCCTTTCCTGACTATCACAGCTTCTCTAAGGTCTTACCTGACCTTGCACATTGTCCGCCATGATGGTATTGTCCAATCAGAGGATCTGATTCATTTTCTGAGCTTCGACCCAGTGTGCTCCGTCCACAAGCCTCCGAGCCTCCCCCACTCGAGACAGGCGTCCGTCCGCCAACCGCGATTGAAAAATGTCAGCCCCTGGTCGATGCCGAGAAATAGATAGGTCTAGAAGGATAGCGCAAAGGGCAGGCACCGGCATACGCGAAAGAGATTCCAGACCACAGTCATTCAACTGCAGCGATCGAGTCGAAGGTACCATCAGATTGCTCTACCACGGTAGCTGCTCGAGATGCCATCATTTCCACCGTCATGTTGCTTTTGATGCTCAAATGGATCACACTCAGCATACAAGATTCCATTGCGAAAGATGTGATCATCCGATGTTTGGACTAGGGAGAACAGACACCCAGGATAGTACTCCTTCCCAGGACTCTCTTATAACGAGTGATGGCGTCAAAATCCCGTCAGCTGCTGTTTCTTGCCTTGATAACTCAAGGCCTCCTCTGAGCTTACAGCCAAATACTCCATCACATCTTCCACTAGGTCCCGACCAGCTAAGTGCCATCCCAGAACAACAAGCCTTAGGACGAAGCCGTGCTAAACCAGCCACTCAGACACTAGCTCCAATAACGTCAACGAGTGTGCTTTCCACTGAACCGAGATCTATCTTGACGGGACCATCAGTCATCGAGATCGCACCTAGCCCTCACGATCTTGATCAAGTGACCCGGGAGACGAAGCCCAGGCCGACATTCGTTTCCTACTGGTGCCGCAAGGTTGTGGGCAGATTGGCCCGCCGTATAGACAATGCACCACATGAGATCAGATTTCTCGGACTACGGTTGCACTACCAGCTTGACTCGGTACATTTGATAGAACACCAGTCTCCTAGCTTAGCAATAGCACTGCCATTGGTCGACCGGGTTCCAACTTTGAACAATGCCCAAGAATCAAGACAAGATGAACATGAAGTTATGGGAACTGATGCAATGTCTATAGAGCCTGTGGAAGAGCGCATTGCCTCGCCATCGTACGGAGAGCGCGATGATCTGAATGCAGATCCCGCTCGGCAAGCCCCCACATCTACTCATCTTACCAGCAACCGACATACAACTCTCAAGGAAGAACCCTCTTCCAGAGAACGTCGCGAGAAGATCGAGAAGACAAGGGCACTGCAGAGGAAGTGCAATGATATCGGAATATGTGATTGCAAAGGGAAAGGTGTGGAGCCATCGGTCAGCGACAATTCGCGGCACAAACAAGATGAGGATATGACATGTAGCGCAACATCGCGCAGCCACAGATGTTTCCCGGCATATTCGCTCGGTGATTCTGTCCGGCAATCAAGCATCAGCAGCGAGAGCAACCCCTTCCAGATTGGAGCTAGGCCTGATCCTCTTGCACATGTTGGAGGGTTCTACTTTCCGCGCTGGAGACCGACAAATACCGCGAAATCGACGACCTCGGGCGACAGCAGTGGGAGACAGAGACATAATTCAGCTGCTGCGAGCAACACGAGCTCTATATCACTATATCCGAGCAGGCCAGTTCTTCCCGCGCGATCGTTCAGTGCTTCTCTCCTCCCGTTCACACCGCCTTCAAGCGAGTTCGATTTTGGGGCGAGGGACATCTTTCGGTCACTCGAATTTCTACATCACGCTCGTGCTATCGCTGTAGGGTCGAACTTCCTCCCATGGCGTCGCAGCGGTAGTATTCCACGCATATCACGGTACGACCAAGCTATTGAGCCAGGTGAATATTGGGCAGAGACCTCGCCCCCTTTGGCGCATGCCCTGTCCACCAACACCGTTTGTCATCCTATGCCTCAGGAAGAATAGCTATAGGTGTATGGCTTAGGGTTCCCCTCTTTCAGCTCATCACTTGTTCACAGACGAGTAATGGACGGTTGATTGTTTCCCTCAAAGCCCCTCTTTTTCCCTCCCACCTGGTTGCACAACACTACGCCCTAGCCGCATCTTCGTTCTTGGACTCGGACAACACTTCCACACATGCAATTAGACATCATTCGCAGGTCCCACAGAATCCTCAAGGGGACGACCAGTCTTAATGACACTCTGATGATGTTGCCAGGATTGATGATTCTTGGCCCGAATTGATATTGCTTATTGAAACGTGGATGTTCTCATCTTTTCTGAAGGTGCTTGGGATATATGCAAACGCTGTATACCATGGTGGCAGGAGTCATATAAACTTGCAATATGTTCCGACGTTGTTGTTGCTCCGTACAGTTCTATCTATCTTCTTTTAGCCTCTAAACTCCTTCAACTTATTTCAAGGGTCCTTCATTCGCTTCCCAATTTACGGATATACCATCGGATTCGGCGGGAGTAATATTTGTCACCAGGTGTTCCTATATCTGATATCCCAGCCCAACAGATTGGGCCTACTCCTTATGTAAAACAATATCAGAATATCAGGATGTCTGATGTTAGCGTTCCACTGCCAGATGCCAAGATGCCAATCGGATCAGGAGAGTCATTTATTCCAGATCAGCAAGGTTTCAAGCCTGGCATGCCAAGTTGAAGTCAAAAGTCCGCAAACTTTGCTTCTTTTTCCTCAACCCTCCACCTCCACCTCTACCTCCACCACCTCACCAACAGCTCAAAGCAATGTCACTCTTCGCAAGATTAACCCTAGATCTTGATGGAACAGTCGTAGAAACCAGAAGATACATAGCCACTGTACTGCAAGCGTCACTATATGAGGGGGACATCAAGGCCATCTCTTCTCGTTGGGCCGGGTCTGTGCCAGTTCTCTTGCTTAGTGATGAGGCATTCATCAATATTCAACTTCGTGATACTGTAGCTGCACAGCTAGTGCACACGGCCGTGTCGATTCATCGAAACACTGTGAGAATATTTCAATGCTGTCCTTTCCTTTCTGACTCACCTTTCACTGACAAAGGTCCGATCAATCAAAGGCTACAAGAAGTGGGCACCTCGCATTGCAGATCGTGTCTAGGAGTGTTTATCAGGCTTCACGACGGTTTTTACAATTGTCGAGTTGAATGAGATAATCTGCGGATTCAGATGAGAGTGGTGGTGCATCGTCACTACGATATTTTCTATCCATTGCTTCCATTACTTTGTTCCACATATTGGTCCGAAGATAAACGCAATGGCACACACGAAACAGTTCCGACTCAATTATTGACTGAGGTAATAAAGAATATGAAAGCGACTTTCCTTGCACTTTACTAACAAGTATCCTAGGATTGAGGCTTGATCTGATACCGTTACGCCCTTGTCTCGGTGCCATATTGAACGAGACTCTGGTGGGATACTACCCATGCACCTGTTTGAGAAAGTTACGTGTTTTGGTTCTCTTCTAGAGGTAGGTCAGCATAAAGCATCGTGGTTGACTCAATCGACATATTACCAGAACTTCCCTAGGTATCTTGAGCGGCTTCACTGATACGCTGTACGAGGAATTGACCGATTCTTCTTGAGTCTGCTTTGGTCGGTGCGCAACACTTTGCATTCATGTTCATCGGCTGTCATCGCAGCTTTGTGGCGGCCAAAAATGCTAGTGCTTACCTATCACCTAATCTCGGCTGGGGCCGTTCATTCAATCGTCAACATGTGTGGAGATTTGATCCTGCAGGAACGGCTGTTCGCTTATACCCTACAGCCTTACAAACCTATCAGCACCAATCCTACTGCGGTATTCAGCATGTCAGGAGGTATCCTACCCTGGCAAACACTAGAAGTCTGTGAGAATACTGTCGGTCTTCCAACAGCTTACCGACAAGTCTCGGATCTGCGATTCCAGCTAACAGCAATCACAAGAGAGGCGGATCTGCAGAACTGATGTTAAAACCCTGCAGGAGAAAGGAGTACTCTATGGTCGCCAAAGAGAATCCTTCGCTCGTCACCGGGACTTGTTCTGGATGGAGTGCTACAATGCCGTCGCTCCATTATTGGGTTCAGGTAGGCATGCTACGCCGTTAAAATGATCGACTTCCCGTGCCGCCCAATACGGAATAGGTTAAGCTATTGGACATCGATTATTAAACCATGATCCTTCATCCTTCGCTCGCCACAATCTTCACGGTCAAACTACGACCCCTGAACGCAAAGTTCTATGACCCCTGACAATGGATTTGAGCTAAGAGAGGGTGGTGTAGCGGGCTCGGAGACGTAAGCATGGTACTCTTGTGAGGCCAAGGAGTCCAGGCGCTTCATCAATCGGACTGGCGCCTGCACTGGCAGGCTTTCGGCGCTGACATGCTACGAACGTTCAATCTTGATGGATCGATTGGTGGATTCGCCCGTGCCAGCCCGTCAGCAGGCTAGATTTTCGGTCTCACGAATGCAAGCCCCTCAATGTCCACCGTCAATAGTTCATCGTGGGAGGTAACATTGACTGGGAAGGTGCGGTCAGATGAGCTTGAAGAGGGGAAGCCTCTTAAAGGGGTTATATGCAACGCCTAATATGAAGACTCTTCTGTTTCCCGATTCTTGTTAAAAATACTTTGGTTCCTGTTGGCTCGAGCATCTCATTCCAGACCCCCATCCGTGCCGTCTACTCCCGCAATGCATTCATACAAACTGCTCGCTGTTATATTCTCCGGGATATCAGCTTCTGCCTATCCCAGCCAGATATTGAAGCGTACCGTGACGCCCGACAATACTTGTGGGAATGTTGCTAATGGAAATAACCATGGGTACACTTGCGATCCCAGTAACTCCTATGGCGGAGCATGCTGTTCCGCAAGCGGATATTGTGGTGCGAATCACACAACGATGTCTTACAGGTCAAGGCTGAAACTTTGAATGTAGGAAACTCGGCCGCCTATTGTGGCACGGGGTGTCAGTCTGGTTTCGGCTCCTGCGGAACCCTGACCAGCAGCCCTGAGCCCGCGAAATCAGGGTGTGCATGGGTGGTGCCGAATGCTGGCAGTTTCACCTTTTCCCAGACGTTTGACTTTTCCACCATGTCGACATTCCCAACCGCCGGTCTGGCCATCAGCACCGATACGATTGGTGCCGGAAGCGCCCCGTATTCTCAGCTGTACACGACGGCGAACGTTAATGTCGGTGGCGGAGCCCTGCAGTTGAAAGTACCGGGAGGTCAGCATGCGTCGCCCATCACCGGAGCCGAAGTCTACACCACGGACAAGGACATCCTCTACGCTAGCGTGCGTACGTGGGTGCAAGTCAGCAGCGTTGCTGGAACCTGCCAAGGTGTGTTACGCCCTTCACTTCTATAGGTAAGGTATAGCGAGCGCTAACGTGAATCCCGACAGGTAATTTCTTCTACAAGGCTGACAACGAAGAAACCGACATCGAGATCCTCACCGGAAATCTCGCCTCGGGTGTGCATTACACCGATCAGAACCTGGTCCTGGGCGGTGCGTCGACGACGGCCACCCATGCCATACCATCGGATGCAACAGCGAGGTATCATGAATATCGCCTCGACTGGATCAAGGGGAAGACGTTGTTCTACCTTGATGGTGTGCTGCAGCAAACTTTTACGGCAAATGTGCCCAATGTTGCTGGCGAATGGATATGGAATAATTGGAGGTTAGTGATTTTGATTTTCTGTAGTTCTAGCGTATTTTTTTGGTGCTTGGGTGTCAAGGTGGGGAAATTGCTGACGTTCATGGTGTGTTGTGCAGTAATGGTGACGGCGGATGGAGTGCCGGACCTCCGGCTTCGGATAACATTATGAGGATCCAGAAGATTGAGATGTTTTATAATCGAACTTCGAGTACTGGTACTTGCTGATGAGTTTGAGAGAAGACGACCTGATATGATATGTAATGTTGGCGATGATTTCTATGTTCTGGGACCTAGGTATGACTATTTATGTTAGATTAGGATGCTAGGATGCTGGTTTTTGCGTAATGGTAATGAGCAGGATCTCGAATATTCACTTCTTAGCAAGAAACCAGGATTATTATCAAGACATGACTTTTCTTCAACTCCCCAACCTAATGCGAATGGACTCGAACTACCTCACTTTTCCCGTGTATGTCGAATTTATTGCGCAGCTCTTCCCATCTCCCCACCCCATCCTCTCCCCTTCCTTCCCTAAAATGCCAACCAACCAAACATATCCCTTCCCACCCCACATACCTACCTATACATACCCACGTCCCTGCGCTCGGAGAATAATACATTCAGATATAGATATACCACGCCAAGCCCGAAACGAACCTCACAGGGTCCCATCATAAAATACCACAGAACCGCGTCACAGAGCACTAGACTGGATCGTTCGTAGATGCGTGGTACTATAGAGTATGTCATAGGAGTGTTCGATAGATAGGAATCTATAGGTGTATAGGAAAAGAGGACTTTTGGGGGGGTGGTATTATGTAAGGAACTGATGAGTTGATAAATATATTACATCATATCATAAATATCATAGCGTGACGTTACTTATGATGGCACAGCCTCCAATCTATGTTCACAAAACGACAATGCTGATTCCCTCCCTTCTCTTCTGTCAACCTACAGCTTTTCCCGTCAAGAGAGTCTTGACCTGTCGTGAAAATCCTCGACGTAGGTCTGGCATGGTTTTCGTAGAAAGGGAATGCTTATCTGCATTCGCTCCTAGATGTGCCAATGCGCTTGTCGCGATGTGTTCTGTGATGGTGTCGGACGTAGGTTTTCGCTTTACAAACACTCACGTTTGTGGTTGTGAGTATGAGCGTTCAGGTTGGTGTTGGTACTTGATTATTCTTGGTTTATTTCCGTTAAAGTACCTTAACTGTCTATGTATGTGAGTGTGACAAAAGGCCTCTTATATGCCATCTAACGTTGTGTGGCCGTCGCCTTCCATCTTCCATGCATGTCTATAGTCATAAGTCCCCAACCAGCCTTTATCAAAGCACCAAACGCCTTTCCCACGTTTCAAAACCACTAATCCGCATCAGGGTGGTTTTCGTGCGATATCTGTACGCGAGGTTGGTCTGCAGGCGTTTTATCTGGGCCCAGTTGCGCAATGTTTATTTGCGCAAAGTCCAGTCTCGTGAGATTGCGTTGCGGAATGTTGATTTGGATTTGCGAGAGATTCAGAGGCGCAGTCACTGTGCCCCCAACGACCAATCTGCTATAGGTCGTGGTTCCTCCGGTCCCGGTCCACTGCTTCAACCAGGCCTGGACGAAGTTGATTTCGGTTGCCTGCATGAGGGCTACAGACGATGGTGGTAGAGAACTCGATGATTCGTTGTAGAACAGTCCATTTTCGTCCCAGTGATGCACAGCTCCTGGAATCACGTAGGATGGCTGATCGATCGTGTTGTATCTCGCTGGTGCGCCGTCTGCATGTATCGTCGCGCCTCTCCATGGGTCTGCTTGTCCGTCGATGAAGGCGAGTCTGCTATAACCAATTTTGTAGCCACCGTAGGCGTTGATGGCGCTTACATTAGCAGGTCCTACGATGTTGAAAGCGTCTTTGCAGATGGTACCCTGATAGTTCAGATCGATGGTCCGGGATATCAGCGGTAATTGACCCGCTGGGACGCCGGAGCCTGTTTGTAGAAAGCCCCATTGGCTGCAATACTGATAAGGCCAGCTGCGCCAGGTTTGTGTGATATCGTTCTGTGCGTAAAATGTTGCGTTTTGAGTTGTGAAACACTGGTTCGGGCTTTCACCCGAACTGATACATGGAGTAACTTGGTTGGTACTGATCCAGCCAATGTAATTGAGCATACGGTTCACAAGGTAGGACTGACTTCCATAGCCTGCAGCGTTGAGGAGTTCCGTGACCAGGCTGGTCTGGGTACTAGATACGGAGTACAACGTCTCATTTGATGAGACATTACCACAATACTGGTCAAACGCAGTGTTGGTAATGGCTGGGTCCCAATTGCGGCCTTGCCATTGGCCTATGCCGTTGCTCAGTACGTTGGCGAAATCGGTGGTGTACGTAAGACCCTGTAATCCAAAAGCCTCCTTGAGCTTGCTGGTATATGCTGCCTTGTTGATCAATATGTTGTCAACGACGTTAGTCAGCAATTGAGTTGTCTGGATGCATTCTGCTGGGCCATATGTCTTGATCGGCGTATAGTAATCCCAAAAATCGTAAATAGCTTCCGTGACTGCTGAAGACGCGATGGCACCTGGGCGAAAATTAGCTTCTATGTACCTCATCATACCATCGTAGCCAGGCTTACCAAAGAACACGTCAGGGTACCGTGTTCGCAGAAACGCCACGAAAGCACCGGCATACGACCCCCCGTATGCAATCCATGGTACATTGGGCGCTTTGAGATTATCGGAAACACCAGGAAAGACCACATTTTGTGCGAAGTAGGCCGTATCGGCCAAAGCCTGCTGCGTTGTCAAGAACCTTAGACTTTGCGTCGACAGATCGGATGTTGGCATGCTCGTGCCATAGAACCGATGCTCAAGGACAACACCGACTCCATTCGTAGCCTGAGCCATTTCGGCCAGCAAGCCTTTTTGCAAGTAGACCAGCCGGTCTGCGCCACTGTCCTCGCCACCCTCCAGCATTATCACGGGGCCACCTTTCTTGTAGTAAGTGGCATCGAACCAGTACCGGAGCTGGAAGTTGCCGGTGGAGTGGGGTTCGTATTGTGATTCATTGAAGAAATGATCGATTGGAACAGAAAGATTGTAAGCCGGATAGAGCGTCGAGGGGTTCACATTTACCGAATCAAAGTTTTGGCGCTTCGAAAGCAGAGGCGCGGATTTCGTCCTGAGATCGTGTATGGGTTTTACTGCAGCGTCTGTGACTATGCAATGGAGAGCTGAGAGCAACAGAAGAGCAATCTTGAACGCCATGATGAATAGAATGTAAGAATAAGAAGAGGTTAGAGTCGGAACAAAATCGAGAAATATCGGGTACAATGTATATCATCTGCCCACACCTTGCTCGCAGATAGGCTCACCGTCACTATGCATGTGTGCGGTGGCTTTTGCTTGATGGGAAAGGTACAGATGAATGGATCACTGGACCGACCCAGATAATGCAGACTTGGAGACATACTTGCTGGCAGACGAGGCATGTCTTTAAAGGGATGACACAGCGCATATGAAGACTTCTGATCGGATGGCTCGTAGCCAAGCGTACCACGCGTGTGGAAGGCGAAAGCTCTTGAGGCGAAATGAAACTAGATCAATTCCCCGAGACGTCGCGTCGGCTACAGCGATGAAGTGAGGTGGCAGAGCTTCTTCAGTACAGGACTTTTCATCAGGACAGGACGTACTTCTCAGTCATCTATCGCTCGCTTCTTTCCTTCGGAACAGTTGGACATGCCCAGGAAGCCCATCTGCCATTCAATTGCACTGCATTGCTGCATTTCTGATCGCAAGTTGACTCCCAGCGCCTTACGCGCGTGCGTCTTTGTTTAATGCAATTTGGGAGGCATTATGCAGGCCGCGTGTACTGCGGCAATCGAAACATCTAAATCGAGACTCGTCAGTGCTTGGACGGTAAGTAGCATGGATGATTAAAGCGAAGATTACTTGAAAACAATATGCGGATGAATGAAACGTATCTGAAGTCAGTGCCCAAGCGATCCTCCGAGCGCTTCTGTTCCAGTAGCTTCCTTCGCATGGCAATAGATACGTCTCCGTCCACAATGGAACTGCAACCTGGCCTCTCCGGATCCAAGCTCCTAATTGCGCTGCCTGTCTTAAATGCTTGCGAATCCACTCCTCGCGTATCCGAGACGCTGAGCGTGCGAATGTGTGCTATACCTAGCGTTGGGATGGTCAGTGGCATGTGGCCAGACTCCTGCTATGAGATTGGAGAGCAATGTGGACAAAAGGACGCGCATCCACATTGACAAGTGAGAGCCTCAGGAAGTCAAGTCGAAGGATCAAGATATAGCCCAGCTGCCACTATGGTCATGTGAGCCTAGGATCCATCCAAACCTTCATGCGGCCCAAGATGAGAGACTCGAGATTGGTCTGGAAAACGGGTTCAACGAAGAAGTTTTCCTGATCGGACGCAACGGTGTGTGCTGGTAATTCAAGCTTTTCATGCCCGGCTTGGATCCACGATGTATCTTTACTTCCATGACCCTAGCGATCGAGAGTGCAGCGCGACGCAAACGTTCTCGGCGACTGATCGTGCTTCCCAGTTTTTCAGATGTAGGATTGCATATGGTTCCGTCCTTGGTTCAATCTGTAAAGTCGATCAATGCACCAACAAGCCCCGAACAGCGACTCAAATAATCCTTCCAACCCTCTAGTGACTCTCGTAGATCCCAACATCTATTCGCAATTCCAAATAACCCCTTCGATTCTGTAACGGTCTTTTGTGACTTGCCATTTCGCCACCCGCCGCCGTCTCCTACTCTTCAACTGTCTGGATCCTTGGATTCAACCACTCTGTCATAATCCAAAATTTGACCCTTGAAGTAGTGTATCGACAGGCTTGCCATCGAAACTCCCGGCAACCTATACCTCTTCCAGTAGTATATTAGATGGGAATGGTGATATAAAACGACCACACATGACGCGTGCTCAGCGTATCCCTAGCATAAGTAGAATTGCTCCCTTGCGCCAGCAAGTATTCTCTCGTCCAGCAACCCAGCATGACCCGATCGAAGAAGCCCAACGACGATGACGATGACGAGCAGCAACACTCACCGGCATAGCTTAAGAGCTCCATCATAAGGGCCAAATCCGCCAGAAGTGTGGATAGCTATTGTGACAGGATCGACACTGGCGTCAAGCATAAAAGAGAATACCTTGGCATAATCTCATCACGTGACTCCGCGAAACTTTCATCTGGCGGATGTAGATGGAGATGTGTTTGTAGGTAGTTGGACTTGTTTTGGGATATGGGATGGAGGGAATGGGTCTCTACGGCTGCATGTGAAGCTGATGCCAGTTCGAGAAACGGAATGAGCTGAAAAATGACATTCATCAATCTAACAGGAAGACAACAAGAATTGAATCTAATGCTGAGGCATGGATCACATAATCCTCCATGTGAATCCTCCCGAAAATCTCGGACACCCCATATCAGAATCTGAAAGCCCACACGACCCGAAACTCCTGTTGAATCGACCCAGAAATGCACGTGGCCGAGTCCTCCGTCAAACTCTCTTCCGATCCAGCCTCTTGTTAACAGACCCGAGCACAACTTTGAGAATGCCATCCCCATCCAGCCCTCGAGAGCCCTCTCCATTCCACGGCACGGTGTCGACGATATCTCTGCAGCCGCCTACGACATTATCCTTGAGGCCGTCATCCAGCTCCTGCAGATACTCAGCTGCGCCTTCCTCCTCCCCAACCTGGAAGAACTGGATGCCCACTTGCCACGGTGGCGCCTCGAGTTTGTCCAGTTTCTTCGCCACGTTGATGATGACGCTCTCGGGATCGTCGGAGGCGACACCATCCGTGATGACTATGATGTTGAGAGGCTTCACCGCGTCAAAGTTTGATTTCTTGGCTTCACACTCTAGGAGATATGGCTTTAGGATGTTGTTGAGGCGGGTTCCGGTGGGAGTGGATCCGCTTGGTCTGACCGTGTCGAAGACTTTCTGTACGTCCTGGGCTCTCGTGATGTTCTTGTAGCTCTCGTTGTCCTTGGCGTTCAAGAAGTAGATATCGATGCCGTCTTTGTCATGCTGGGTGCAGACCGGCGTGATTGATGCCAGTGCGGCGCTGGTCTCGCGCCATGATCGGCCGGCCATCGAGCCAGAATCATCGATCAAGAAGATGGTGTCGAAGTTTGACAAGAAGGCGTATTTACTGTCTGTTGATTTCGCGGCTGAAGCTGTAGGGGGGGTATATGCTGGTGGTGCATCGGAGTGGGCGGATCGCACAGCAAATGGGTTTGCGACTGTTGCGGGATTTGCTGGTCTTCTGGTTGGTGCACTGGACGCTGCGAAGGGTGATGATGATGGAAATGGTGATGGTGGGGGTGAAGTTCCCTTCGTGGATGTCTTTGATACCGTGCTCGGTGTTCGGCTGAAGCGCGAGGTCTTGCTAGACTTGCGTCGGAATAGATTGAAGGAAGACATCTTGTTGGAAGATGAGTCTGCGCATAGCGAAGATGCGGGATCATATATGAAAGGCATTGAGGAATAAGCTTTTTTTCTTGTGGTACTGATAAAGTGAAGGCGTTATTCCGTACGTAAAGACAAATGACTTGAGTGAATCGAGCGGTGGGCAGGAGCAATGAACCACTGGGTCTCTTCTGCTTTGTCCGGTTTGATGTTTGGTAACGTCGGGCATGACTCCATCTTATATTTCACAAAACCCACCGCTGATCACGGGCGAATCATCCATGACCCAACGGTCATGTTTGCAACGCCTTCGATATCATGCCTACCAAACTGCCTTAGTAGCAGTCTGAATGGGAAGGAATGTCAGCAATGTGGCCTGACGGCGATAATTGAAGCTGTGCACGGCACGATAAGACATGATGCATGCAGCACATCTCTCTTTCACGAACGGGAATGTGCATTGCCATTATCGCTAGTACTACGGGAATAAAGCTGCCTGTTTGTGTGTGGATGGAGTCGTTGCGGATTCTCGGGCACAAAACTGCAAAGCCCCACTTGGCGGCGGTGACAAGGCTGTGTCGGTTCGCCCACCAATCCCGCCCTTGAGACTTTGGCGGCCTCGTGAAACTTGACCACATGCGACCGCCTGAGCCTCCATTGGAGATCACTGATACACAGATGGCTTGCTTGCCTTGTGGAGTACCTTGCATGTAAATGATACTGCTGGAGTGAGCGCTTGGGCACGCTTTCTTAGGCGCGCTGCCGGAAGTCACAGAGCTTCACAACATAGGTGGAAGACCTCATCAGGAGGATGATAGGAAGTATGCTGCGACCTGGGCAGAAATCACGCCTGACAGGCTATGCAAAGTAACCACATGTATCACTATGTGCTCCACGGTTGCCTCGACTTCGGTAGAGCCCAATGCGAAGTCGAGAGTTTGTCAACGATGAGATGTGAGTTTGATGGATGCCGCAACAGACCGGTGAAGCAATGAGAGCTTAGGCGACGAGAAAAGCTGGACATTGTTGTTTGTCCCTCGCGTTCGCAATCGTTTCTGCTGCTCCCCTGTGTTCCATACCCCGCCGACTATAAAGGTGTCCAGTCCCGAATAGTGGCTGTATACATTGCCTTGGCCTCTCGATGCCCCTGACAGCCGCCAGTCGTCGCGAGCGGAGGCTTCTTGCGCCAGTCCCATCTGCCTCCAGCGGGATTTCCCAGCCAGCTCTCCTTGCCCTCATCACCTCTCCAGCAGTCCAAACATATCCACACCGAGTTCGAAGGCCATAGCGAGTCCAGTATAGGCATCAACCTCGTCCTCAATCCACAATGCGAGTGGTTCCCATCGATCTGATACGATGGACATTCCCTAAGCTTAGCAATGATATCGTCGATGCTGCCATTATATGGTTCGAGACCATCGTCGGCCGTAGCGGTGAAGGCGCTCTCAACGCGCAACAGGCCTTTGCGAGAGAAAAACCGTACGCTCTCGCCAAGTTGATATGAGTCACAATTCGGCGAAGAACCGTACCCCAATCTGCATTGTGGCTGCCGAGAAGAGTATATGGCAATGAAGTGTTTTTGTATGGAGCCTAGGGTCTCCAAAACATATTCGCGTCGGCAGAGAATCTCTTCTGTTCAGTAGGTAGTACAATGAGATGTGAAGCACCATATATGAAGCGGAAACGTACCTTCAACGCCACCAGGAAGCCTCCACCAGATCGCATCGTCATCGTCCTTCTGGGGCTGATCGCCTGATTCAGAGTGTGTATTCATCCATCTATTTGACCCATCGATGATGAGAGCGGCACTACACTGTAGCACCCATTGTGAGAAGCCAAAGACCATGCCTGCCAGAAGCCTCTGTCGGTTGCCCAACTCGGTCTTGTGCGCGGTCGTAGGTTTCTTGTCCTTCAACAGTGTAACATCCAACATCTGTCTCCTCAAATATGCCGCGATAGGTCCATGGGCAGCGAATCTGTCCGCGACAATGGCAAGCAAGGCCACGACAGTCAAAGACTGAGAGCGGCTCACTGGCCAAGGTATAACGGGATCATGCAGGATCCTTAAGAAGAGCCTCAATAAGGAGCACGTTGAAACGCTGGCTTTTGGGAGCTCACCAATGTCGGCAACCGAAACTGTTGGTAATCTCGAAGTCGGGATGGGCCCGTCATATTGCTTGTAGAGCTCTTGTAGCTTCGCCTCAATCGCTGCACCTTCGCTGAACTTCATTGGATCAAGAAGCACATCAAAGTACTCAGATGCACTGCGTAGGACATTTCTATCGCAACGATAGCGATGTTCCAGTCCCGTTGTTTGATCCTTGACCTTTATGCAAAACTCTCCATGCACAGCTATAATTGTTTCTTCGGATAGCTCTTCAAGAGAATCCATTGAGAATAAACTGGAGCGGGCTGTCTTACGAGCCATGGCTTTTCGTCAAGCAAAGGCAGTCTCTGATGACAAGAGATGGTGTATAGATCAGGTGTTGTTTTAAGAGATGACCGAGGCTCTCAATAGATACCTGCCAAAGTCTTGGAATTATGGTGTGCACTCACCCAGCACTCTGGCTGGAACTGAGTGATGGGAAAGTTGCTTCAGGGGTATGGCCACGCCATATTGTGGTATCAAAGAAGGGACACGCTGGTCAAGCGATAGACGAGAGCAAGATAGCTGCAGAGAAGAATTATCGCCAACCTGAAGAAGAGGCGGAGACCGCTTGCCTAGCACGGGTGGGTGGGTGGCCAAGACCGCAAAACAGGGCTGGCCTATCAGCGTTGTTATAATTCCATGACCAAATTCTGTAGTTAGCACCTCGAGCATTCAAACATCGTGTTGATTTCACATTTACAAGTCCTTTGGGCCCGACGTCCGTCCAGATTGCTCTTGGTATCTCTGAGTACAGTCGTGCTTATATCATACTACCTCTATACAATGTTACCGAGCTGTTGACGGATAAAGAATAGCACGCTCCTGCTCCGTCGGCTCTGCAAAGGGGTCGCAAAGGCACTTTTCAACGAGGAGCCCCGGCCCTGAAGTACTCCTAGAAGATTGATCACAAAAGTCCCCGTCTTCTATTGCGCCATATACGCCAGCTCTCTGATGCGATAGCCTCAATTCTAGGATCCGCGGACGAAGGTTGCCTATATGGGCGACTTGGATCTCGCAGAACGAACTCTCGTCGTGATGCAGCCACCTTCGACACTCTTCTCGGCGAAATCGGTCTTGCCTTCCTCTGCATCGCTACCCTCGCTGGGCAAGCCGCTAGCTGGCGAGCTCCTTGCTCTGAGGCACGGCCAATGACCTTTCTTTTCGTTGTACCGCATCGCCAAGATCGCGAGAACGATGACAATCCAGTAGACGATGTATGCGATGACAGAGCCATATGTCGCAGAGTTTTGCCAGCCGAGTAAAGCGTTGAAGATGCCCCATCCACCACCGCCGCCGATCTTGGGATTGCAGCACTTTGTCTCGTCAGCATCACAACTGAAAAGTCAACCTACGTTGAGATAGAGCTTACATTCACGTGCCAGACGCTTTGGCGGATATCGTACGAGCCTGGTCCTGACCCTGTCTCGGAAGCGTTCCCTCCGATGAGCCGACCCCACTGCGATAATGTCAGAGACAAGATCCGCTTGACGGAGCGTCATGTACTAGCCTTGTAGTTCTCAAAGAACCAAACAGCTTTGGAGAAGAGGCCTGCAGCGACCAGATACAGGAAGCACGTCGAGAATATGAGGAAGACTTGGATAGACGCAAAGTTACCTCCCCTGCGCTCGATTAGGACATCATCCATCATCCGAGCGGTACCCCTTCGACTCACTTATAGATGATAAACCCCACCAAGCAGCCGCAGGCGATACCGGTGATCACAGGGAGCGGAAATGCCGTGGCAGGCGAGCCAACGCTGATACCCCCAATGAAGATCACAGCTTCAAGACCTTCACGAAGAACTGTGACGAATGGCAAAATAAACATGGCGTATCTCTCGCACCACATCTTAACGCGACTCTTGAGCGGCCCGCGCTGTCTGGTGCCAACTTTGGCTTCCAGGGCTTTCCCAAGCTTGACGCGCCATTTATCTTGAAGCTTGGAGACACGGAGCAGCGCCGCGCCCATGATAGAGATGATAAGGGAGGCTAGAAGAGCGAAGGATCCCTCCCAGATGTCCTCAGTCGTGGCCCACTTGTCTTTGCCGATGGTGTAGAAGGCGCCAATGAAGCCAGCACCGACGCAGATGCAGATGAACAAGCCAGCAATAGTACCTAGCCATACCTGAGCTTAAGTCAGTAAGAGGGATTGGTCTCGACTACGGACAACGTCCCAAACTCACCTGACGCTTCAATTTTCTGTGGGTCACATAGTCCTTTTCATGGCCAAGTGTCTGCTTCAGCCACGACAAGAGGACCGAGACGATGATAGAAGTCTCGAGAGTTTCGCGAAAGCAGATGAAGAATACTATGAAAATCAAGGAGTATCAGTACAGCTTTGCATTGCATCTCTGGACGGATGGCTTAAGCTTACCAGGGACCGCGAAGACATTGGGAGCCATCTGGATTGACAATGTAGGGAACACACCGAAGGGCAACCAATAAAGAACTGAGGGAGTCGATCTCGTATGCACAGGGATCGCTGGCAATGCAACGCAATGCAAGGAAGTGAAATAATTAGGATGTTATCTCAGGATCTGATAAGATGGCGTATTTTTTTTATCAGATCCCCAGCTATTAGCGCCAAATGTGCTCCGGACGTGGGCCAACGCAGTCAGCGCAAATCCGATTCGGTGTCTTTTCTCCCACGCCTAGCCTTGCTGCAGTCACGCTCGAGATGATGGTGGGCGAGGTGATATTTGCTGCCGATGTCGGTGTGTTGATCGAAATTGAATTGGACCAGTGCAAGTGCCGAGGCGGAAAAAGACGGACTCACTCGATCATCCCACTTTGCGGAGACGCTAACACGTTACCCGAGAGCATACTCCATAATTCGGACACTTTTAGCTGAGATCCCTGCCAAGGTGTCCGAATTATTTGGCTCACCGCGTGCTATGCTAGGGAAATACTATTCCGGTAAAACAGTTGCCCTATCAAGGTATAACGTTCTACAGGGTCAATGACCACCAGGAATCTTCAGAAACTTCAGCTTACTTTGGTGGCGCAATTGATTATTCTCGCAGACACAATTACGAGTATTACATACACTATCCGTCACTAAGGGCTTTGGCCAAGGAATAGAGACCCTGGCAGACTTGCTTTGCCATCACACCACTCACGGAGAAGCTCACTCCCGCAAATCTATTTCTTGATCCTCTCGAGAGTCCTCTCAGATCTTTACTCATGGTCATTGCGGCCCACAAGGTCGATCGCCGCAACGATCCAATCTCGTTTTTGATTCGTCTGAAGGGGACGCAGAGAATAATATCAGCAGAGGATTTCAAATTAGCGTCGGGAAGATAATCCTCAGATTAAATACATCTTATCAGATCCAGAGATAATTTCGTCATCCCACCCGTTACAGAACATTGATAAATTTATATCGAAGTCTGATGGTGGGAGATTAGGACTGGCCTTCTATATCCAAAAGCCGGGTTCGTGTAGCTGCGACAGCACAAGCCTTGGGCGCACATTCTCTCCCACAAGACAACATGATCTTCCCATGCATCATCCCATTCCTGTGCTTTGGCATGCTCACCCATGCTGCCACGGTCATATATGATTTCAACGTGTCCTGGGTCACGGCCAACCCTGATGGTTTGCACGCACGTCCGGTCATGGGCATCAATGGCCAGTGGCCAATTCCTTACATCACCGCCAACGTCGGAGATCGCGTTGTTGTCAATGTGCAGAACCACCTTGGCAATACTACCACAAGCTTGCACTTCCACGGTCTCTATCAGAATGGTACTACAGAGATGGACGGCGTAGTTGGTGCCACTCAATGCCCGATTGGTATAGGAGAGTCATTTACGTACAACTTCACAGTAAGCTTGCAGATTTCATCCATTGATGACCACAGTTACGTTGACGCTAATGACTAAAGATTGATCAACCTGGGACGTACTGGTATCACACTCACGAACTGGCCCAGTATCCAGACGGCATGCGGGGCCCGCTCATCATCACTGATCCAGACTCGCCCTACAAAGGCAAGTACGACGAGGAGCGAGTCTTGACTGTGTCTGACTGGTACCATGACCTCATGCCTAATCTTCTCAAGGGCTTTATCAGCGTACTCAATCCGACGGGAGCAGAGCCAGTGCCAAAATCTGCCCTGTTCAACGACACGCAGAACCTCACTACTGCAGTCGAGCCCGGAAAGACTTACCTGTTTCGCATCATCAACATCGGAGCTTTTGCCGGACAATATGTCTGGTTCGAGGGTCATACTATGCAGATTGTAGAAGTCGATGGCATTTACACCAAGCAAGCTGCGGCAGATATGATCTATGTCACAGCAGCTCAGCGCTACAGTGTGCTCATCACCACCAAGAACGATACTTCTACCAATTTTGCCTACTGCGCAAGCATGGACAAGGTACGCATGCTTCTTCCCCCGTCTGCCAACAGTGCTCGGACTAACAAGGATACAGGATCTCTTCGACAAAGTCCCTGCTTCCCTCAACCCTAACGTCACAGGCTGGCTCGTGTATGACGAAAGGGCCATCCTCCCACCGCCAGCGCCTCTAGCCTCCTTCGACCCCTTCGACGACTTCACCCTCGTTCCTGAAGACGGCGAGCCTCTTCTCCCTAACCCGGACCAAACCATCCCTCTCACAATGAGAATGGACAACCTAGGCGACGGAGCCAACTAGTACGCCATTTCTCCATCCTCCCCACCTTCACGCTCACTAACCAACCCTCCCAGCGCCTTCTTCAACGACATAACCTACGTCCGCCCCAAAGTCCCCACCCTCTTCACCGCCCTCACCACCGGCCCCACAGCCTCCAACCCCTCCATCTACAGCCCCAACACCAACGCCTTCGTCCTCGCCCACAACGACATCATCGACATCGTCCTCAACAACGCCGACAAGGGCAAACACCCCTTCCACCTCCACGGCCACACCTTCCAAACCATCGTCCGCTCCCCCTCCAACGCCGGCACCTACAACACCAACACCAACACCAACACCACCTCCGCCTCCACCTCCTCCTTCCCCTCCACACCCATGAAACGCGACACCATAATGGTCCACCCAAACAGCAACATCGTCCTCCGCTTCCGCGCCGACAACCCCGGTATCTGGCTCTTCCACTGCCACATAGAATGGCACGTCGCATCCGGTCTCGTCGCCACCATGATCGAAGCCCCCCTCGCCCTCCAAAAATCCCTCACACTCCCGCAACAGCATATCGACGCCTGCACCAAGCAAGAAATCCCCGTCGCCGGTAACGCGGCTGGGAACACGAAAGATCTATTTGATATGACGGGGGCGAATGTGAGTCCGGCGCCGTTGCCGGATGGGTTTACGGCGAGGGGGTGGGTGGCGTTGGTGTTTAGCATCTTGAGCGCTCTGATGGGGATTGCGGTTATTGCTTGGTGAGTTGCCCCTTTAATCTCTCCTCCTTCTTCTTCTTCATCCTCTTCTTCTTCCGTAAGGGATGGGACGAGCACTTTGGGGTGGAAATTGCTAACATGTACATCTGCTCGCAGGTATGGCGCTGGTGAAATTGGAATGAAGGTGGGGGAGAAGGATATGCAGGAGGCTATTGGGGCTGAGACGAAGACTGCGGCTGAGGAATGAAATGGTTATGATTCTGGAGAGAGATGATGGAAAATTGGGACTCGGTGTTCGGCGGTTGTTGTTTGCTGACTGTCGTGTCCTTGTATATACTTGAATGCACATATCATTGGACCGAGAAAGGCTGAGACATAGTGTAGAGCACCTGTAGCAGAACAACGATCATACACTGCTCTATAACTTGCTCGAGCTCCCAGTGATTACTATTACCAATTACCATTACTCTAGAAATCTATCGAACTAAGCATGCCTCCTGGGGTATCTTCCGATCCATCCCTATCCCTATCCCATCCCATCCTAAACGCCCTGCTCATTGCAACCTCAGCTTCCCAACCATGCAAAACTTTTCTCCCCACCAACTCCTCATTCGCTCCTAACAACAAAAGACCGCCTCTTCGCCGCCTCCTCCCCCGCATCGACCATATCAGCCGCACCATCCCACACCGCCCTCCTCGCCAAAGTCTCATCCATACTCCTCTTCTGGAAAGTCCACCGCTTCATACGCGTCAGCGCCGCCGCCTGCCGATCACCCGAACCCTTCAGATCTCTCTTCCATTCAACGACCGTCCGAGCGTCATCACTTCCACCCTTGACATCAAGCGCTGCAACGCCCTTCACGATGCGTCGAGGGGACAACTCGGTAAGATCGCCTTGCTCCATCCCGTCAAGCCCGAAGCTTTCACTCTCCCTCGTGCCCCGATGATATGCCCAATCCTCGGGGTTTTCGGGTCGATGTATGCCCGCTTCGTCCGAGTCGCGGAGGATGCTCTCCGATCTCTCCTTCGTTTGACCGGTAACCACGCGGTCCATACGGCGCAGGTCGGGGTCGAAATCGTTACCTGGGGAATCGACTGTGCTTTCCGGCTTGCGGGAATCGAAAAAGTAATGAGCGCCCTCGTTCAAGCTTCGAGGCGCAAGCTGGATGGTACGGTGTCCACTGAAGAAGCTTTGGTTTTCGCTGCCTGGCGTCGGTGGTGTTCCCTCTGCTACCAATGTGAAGTCGAGCTCGAATGCGCTTTCGGGTACATGTTCGAGTGTACTCTCAGGCGCGTTGAGGGGTATACTGTTCACCCTGCTTGACATCTTAGAGCTACGACGGCTGAAGTATCCACTGTCCCTTGTTATGACGTCTTCACCTTCATCGTCCTTAAGAAGTTCTGTCTTCCAATCCGCATGGGGTCCACGTAAGATCTCCCGCAGGACAGCAAAGTCTTCACCTCGATCGACGTTCTTGAGACGTTGGTAGTCACGCCAGTCGTCGAGCTGGTCAGACATGGGGTATGCCAGCGCGGTAGCGATGGGTAGTTGATCGGGGAGCTGGGAAAGCGTGAAGGTGGTATGCCATGAATTGGGTGGTTCGAGCTTGATGCCATATGATTGGATGCGGTACCTGTGGTGAGTGATCAGCAAGCGATGCGACGGTTACGGTCGCAAGAAGTTGGAGGCATCGAATGCTCACAATCCATCATATCGTAAGCCTGCCTTAGGTGCAAGGTTGCTACGTAGCTTCCAACTTCTGAGCACTCGAACAATCTTCTCCGTGTTCGTTGTCATTGTCTTCGTGAGCTTGAAAACCCCGGGATCGTGCAGTGCAGCGCGGTACATGAACTGCCCATCCGCTTTCAAGGCTTGCTCACTACCACCGCTCATGACAATCGCATAAGCACCATTGTCGTCCGCTGTAATCGCGTGAGCTGTTTTATCGATAATACCGTCTCTGTAAGCTGCGGCGGGTTTGAGCCACCAGCTGCACCCATAAATTAGTTCCGTTGTCTTGCCGCTTGTCGGATGGGGGATGGAAACACTTACTCGCCAACTTCAAACCCAAGAGAGCCATATTCGTGAGATTGGAAGGGACTGAGAACGTCAACAGACCAAGCAGACTTCGCATCCTGCCCAAGGTCAGCGTATTCCGGAAGTCACGGGTCATGGCACGGACATCATCTTTTACTTGACCACCACCTTTGTCTCCGCTGATAATTTTTCTCACGCCCTCGAGTCTGCCACCAGGTCCATAAAGATCGGACCTCAATTTCTTCAATGGTCCTAGCTCATCTTCCCATTTTTGTATCAGTTCTTCCGCCTGCACGACAACTTCAATCGGCCACTGGCTCTCAGATACTTTAGCTTGTGTCTTTCGAGCACGGGGAATGAAGTTGGATGGTATGGTTGGCCAATGATTCCTTCAAGGGTTTCATAGGTCGAGGCGCGGTACATAAAACGTAGCGAAGGATCGGAGAAACGTACCGTTGCAGCACCCGTCGCTGCAATTACCATCAATGCCTTCTCTATACGAGAGTAGCGAAGAAGATCGAGCGTGATGTGTGTCGACTCGAGCTTCTTGAAAATGGACCGAAGGAGCACGGTGTCTGAGGGTGTTAACCTTGGCTGGCGTGAGAGGAGAGGCACGAGCGTGTCGCGGATGTAGCGTGTATGTAGACGAAGCTCGTCACGTAGCAACAGTGACTTGTGGGCGCGGACGTCCATGGCGTGCGTTGAGATAGCAGTGGCAGGCCGTGTAAGCCTCTGATCGGATTGTCGTCGAAGTGCGGTGACATCCTCATGACTGCTGAGATGAATATATGGCATCTTGCGTGCGAGAAAGGAAGGTGTGTTGGGTAACAGGTGTTGTTGGACATGGTAGTGACTGCCATTGCCAGCTTCACCTCTGTGGCCACTTCTATGTGATGCTTGACCTCACTGCTGTGTAAAGCCAAGCAAACGCCTTAAGCCTCAAGCGTTTAGAAGCTTTTCAATACTGAAACTGTATCCACGAACATTGACCCATGGTCGGCTGTGGCACATTGGCAGGACCCGCACCACCCGGGACCTGGATTTCGACGGTCATGGCTTGCCCTGAAAGCTTATAAAAATATTCATCTTTCGGATATGCTCTTCAATGGTATCTCGCTCCTCAAAGACGATGTCTTTTCATCAAGGGCGTAGGCGGTGCTTCGGAATGGGCCTACGTCTATCACTGACATGTTTACCAACGAAGCTGCGTGGCACACCATGAATTCTTCAGTATGGCGCCGTCGATGACTTAAATTTCGGGGAGAGGATGTTGCTGTATCGCTGGGCTGACACCTTGCCAGCTGGGCAGTAAGTTCGGGGGTGCAGTAAATAGTCAATGAGACAGTGGGGGAGGGCTTTGATCGATGTGCTATCATCAAGAATTAGCAAGCACACAACAGTCTCAAAGTCACTTTCTTCGAGCCAAACATACCTTCTCGATCTGTAGGCAGATTATGCAGACCCGCTACTGACGAAGTCCCAAGTCGTTGTTACGTTGATGCATGTCAATGAATTTAGCGTGTGCAGTATTCTATGCAAACGCTAAAGACTTCGTCCTCTCCAAATCCCTCAGAAATAAGTCCTTTCATCGTCGTCCTCTTGTTGAAGACGGCTGCAGTCTATCGCTTCTCCTCCATCTATAGAGCCGAGAGAATCACAATTATCGATTGTTTATCTTCAGAGCGTGCCAAAGTCGCGGAACTCTCTGGCTTCCGTGTTCGTACATAATTGCAATACTTCTACAGCTTCCACCTATGAGGGCATTCCAAAGTTCTATCTAAGTCTTCTCGCAATGTCTCCATGCCCGTTCTCTTCCGCCACGTCAGCGACAGACCGACCTTTCTTATCTTTAAATCGTTCATCTGCTCCTCTTCCAAGCAAGGTATCTACAATCTCCGCATGCCCTCCCGCCGCAGCTTTATACAGCGCTGTCCCCATGTCGTCCTCCTTCCTTGGATCAGCAGCCCCATACTCCTCTACCTCCTCGAGATTCACATCGACCGTCTCCAACAAGACTTTGATAGCGCCAAGGTTCCCATACTCGGCTGCTGCGATCAGAGCCCCAGTCCCCTTCACCACAGTACCTCGGGTAAGCAACAATTTTACCATTTCGAGTGACGCATGATCGCCTACTATGGCCCATACCAAGCATTCATAGTCGCCTAGGGGGTATCCACTGTTTGGGTCGGCTCCATGGTCCAGAAGAAAAGTAGCTAGCTCCACGTTTCCTGAATAACATGTTGAGACGAGTGGGCTGCCCATTTCTTGATATTCATTTGCGTCCAAGCCGTTGTCGAGGAGTACGCGGAAGATTGCGACAGAGCCGGAGTCGGAGGCTGCGTAGATGAGGGGATCGTTCACCTTCTCTGTGTCGAGTTTGAGACCCTCGGAAAAGCAGAAGGCGAGGATAGGTGAATGGGAGTACTTCGATGACAAAATGGCCATTTGAGAGAGTGTGGCAGTTTTTGCGGAGGGGTCTGTAGATATCATATCGTTGTAGAGGGTTTTTGTGAGAGATAGGTCGCCGGTAGCACACGCCGTCTTCAGCGCAGTAGGTAGTTCAGGCATCGTGTGGTACTGTTGTGGGTGGTGTCCAGAGATGGATTTGGATAGTAGAACTGACCAAGAAGACTTGTATATTCTGAACCGAAGAAATAGCCGGTGGAAGAACGCGATGAGCAAAATTCCCCAGTACCCGGTCGTGCCCCAGCTGTAACCTCGCCCCGTCCTGTGTAATGTCCTGTGATCGCTGTCATCGCAACTTTTACCAGCTTCAGCTAGCCGCCATCATCGTCTTTGCCATTCAGCCACCGACAATGTCAGCGCTTACGACACTGCAACGGTGTGCCTCGAGAATCGAGATCAATCATTCTCCGTTTTCCAACCCTGTTTCAGTCCCTAATACTCCGGCTACACGACAACGTCAGCCCTTAGCTGTTCTCTGACATGGGGGCCGGATTTCCACCATTGTAGATCAGAGCTTCATACGGGCAGCTGAATTCCGTCTTTCTAGGACTCATGTGATTTGTCCAAATTCCAAGGCTCATGTGGGTGGCACTTGCGACAGCATGGACTCGAACAAGTCGCCCAAGTCTGACAGCATCTTCGGCACGGTGGAGTTCCCAGCCATGAGGGACGGAGGCAAAGTCTCAAAGATTCTCCAATTCAACTTCACCAACCCACCTGAGACACCACAAGACACAACCAAGAGATTCTGGCCTGACGATGCTGGAGCTTCCATGCTGACTCCGCCACCCGCAGGAGGCCGGAAGATGGCAAAGAGGTTCTGGCCTATCAAGGAGTAGACGCTGTGGTTGGATACGAGATACGCTCCAACGTCAATTCCGCTGGAGCCTTTTCAAGGGCAGGGGGATGGAGGTGAGGGAGTCGAGAATTTGTTTTCCTTGATAACGACTTGGCAACGGTTGGACCACTGGGATAGGTTTTCGGAGGATATGAAAGGAGCAAATCGTGTATTTATAGGTGTTTTTATGACATTATTCGTGGCTTGTCATTTATAGCGCTTTCAACGTTACTTGACTAGCTACCATATTAACTAAGCCATGCATGAACGACAGAAAAGTGGCCACTTTCCTTGGGTAAAAACATCTGTTAGACTAACGATAATATAATCCTAACGTTGTCGTTGGAAGTCTCTGCCTGAGCCGCGGGAAATCCATCAGTCGCTTTATCCGTCAAGGATTCTATGGGATTCGCTAAGTCTACGGAGTAAATAGGTAGGTCGCAGGACGTAGGAGCTCAGGTCGGCAAAGGATCTAAACGGTAGTTTCAGGTGAATACTAGATTACTACGGCTCATGTATTCTCTCCTCACTCCCTTGTTACTCTTCCTTCACAGCCTGCCTCCCTTACTACTTCTCTAAACCCTCGCTATAATCCTATCTCTCCACCATAGATCTACCGGCTTTAATTAATCTATATTGAAGTGTCGAATCCGTATACCAACAATGACTACTAACACTCTTCTTCAAAGTATCGCATAGAGCGACGACAATGATGAAAAGGATGCACCGCATGGTGTAGCAATCAAAAATTCCGCCACCGAGATACCCGAAGGTAGCTCGACGAGTATCACCGCCGCGATGTGCAATGCAGGGTTCTGCTCGTAGCCAACCCCATCTATGATCGAGGCAGCCGCAACAAGGTAAGTATGAAGAGACTTTAAATACTGGTGCCTCGCTAGCGTTGCGCTAATCTTTCCCGCTGCAACCCGGCGCTCGGTTGGCTTTCGGCAGCTAAGTGCTCTCCACTCGTAGAATATTGTGTGAACATAGGTGACCATACGGAGCGGTCCAGCTTGAATCACGGTTTGGAACCTTTATCTTGAATCCAGCCACCTACCTATGGTGCTTGACTATTGTGTGAGATGTACTGCTTGATGTGAAGTACAAGCTTGGGACAATTGGACGCTATTGTTGAAACATGGTAGACCATATTCCACCTGCTACCGCCGAGGATATTGAATCTTCGCGCCCACGCAAGCGGGCAAAGACTGAAAAGGACTCTTGTGATGTGATTATGTATGGTTCCGTCAAATGACCCTCGCTCTGTTGAGTCCAAGATTGAGCTCATCCCATTAGGTCACCAACCGTAGCTACTCCACTTCTTGCACCGGACACTACAGCAGAACCCCCAACCCAGTCCCTCAGCAGTCCGGCCCCATTGGTGTCAATAGTTATGGCATCTGCTCAACAGGATCATAAAAATGGCGTGCATCCCCAAGCCAGTAAAGAGATTGCATGCGGCATCACTGAGTTTGTCTGTCCTGAATTGCTAGGCTTCACAGGCATCCTCAAAAAACGGTACCCCACCCCACGTTTATGTCGTTGCTATGGCCTAATGTAGATAGCTATACCGACTTCTTAGTCAACGAGATTCTTCCTTCCGGTCAGGTAGTCCATCTTGATAATACCCAAGCACCAAAAAAGAAGAAGAAAGAGGTGGAAAATGGGTCAAGACCATCGGGTCTCTCGCAGCCTGAGCCAGGAGTGCATCAAGAGATCGCTCAGAAAGGAGATGTGTCATTTCTGAATGAAGCCAAACTAGCTTCCATGGACGCAAAGAATGAAGCTGACAACGTGTCACCCCGCTTGAGCTCGCCTACAGTGAAGCCAGAAGAAGAAGTCGGCCCTGAAGCAGCTACAAATGCAGCGAAGAGGAGTCGTCCCTCATCAGTCTCGAATATTCCGGCCAGCATGCAAGGTTTCGATGCTTCTCCAACAAAGCCCGAGAACCTTGCGCCACATAAGCGTATCGCTCCAACACCAACTCCTGTCCCTTTGAGCATGCGTGATATGGACGATACAGAGGAGACGCACAAACCTGCTCGCAAGAAAGAGACTGTGCGCATACGTCGGACGAGCCAAGGGTGGATGGAAGTCGATGAGCTGAAGGAGAAGGAGATCAGAGGCGCAGAGGTTGCCAACGATGGAGCGGTGAATACAAGCACGGAGAAGAGTGCCATACGCGCGGGAGACGCCAATGAGACTACAGAACTGGGAGATTCTGCGATACAGGAGGTGCCAAAGGATGACCCAGTAATATTAGTGGAGACGAGAGACCCGCTTCCACCCACCACGCAGGCATCATGGCAAGCGTTCGCTGATACAACATCCGCTGATGTAGAAGCAGCCACTGGCTTCAAGGTAAGTCGTACCAGAAGGTTGTTTTCTCTTCAGGCCGCTGACTGACAATTTGGCAGCTCAATTCTGAGGATATGACTGCCCTGCTCTCCTATTTCGGTCCAGAGGTTGCCAATGAGCTGCTCGCTCTTCATGGACGCATCCTCGATTCTCCGCATCGCAAGGCAAAGGATTACGGTACCGTCAAATCAGCGGTGATCGATCGCCAGACCCGATCGAAAATCCACCAAGATCTTCGGCGAATGTTCAACTCCCGATTAGAGACTGTTACGGATAACGATGGTCACATGATCATCACTGCTTTGCCGGAAAAGTCAACATTCTACGGTAGATCTCCAGCGGATAGCGACCTCCATCAGAAAGATCGCAATAGTCATAGGCGTAACGATAGAGGAAGAAATGGTCGTGGTGGTAACAACAATCGTGACAGCACACCGCGTCAAAGCAGGCAGAGCCAATGGGCTGAACTCGGTGGGGATTTCCTTCACTTCTCTCTCTACAAAGAGAATAAGGACACGATGGAGGCGATATCCTGGCTTGTCCGACAGTTGAATATGAAGCCCTCTGCTTTCCAGTTTGCGGGAACCAAGGATCGACGTGGCGTGACCGTCCAGCGAGTGAGCGTATACCGTGTCTTTGCTGATCGTATGGTCCAAGTTGGACGGACCTTGAGGGGAGCCAAAATCGGTAATTTCGAATATCAGCCTCATGGACTGCAGCTAGGGGACCTTAAAGGTAACGAATTCATCATCACTTTACGCGAATGCGACTTTCATTACCCATATCCAGCAGACCCAGAAACCCTGGCTGAAGCTGCGGAAGCCGTTGTCGGTGACGCAATCAAGCATCTTGGCGAGAATGGGTTCATCAACTACTACGGCTTACAGCGGTTTGGGACCTTCTCCACGAGCACGGATCGAGTGGGAGTCAAGATACTCCGAGGTGACTTTGAGGGCGCCGTTGAAGGCATTCTCCATTTCGAGCCTGCCACGCTTGCAGACGCCGAGAACCCAATGACTGACCCTGTGGACAAGATCTCAAGAGAGGATCAAGCTCGCGCGTATGCCATCAACCTTTTCAAGACCACTGGCAAATCCTTCTCAGCGCTCCAGGACCTGCCTCGGAAGTTTTCAACGGAGTCCAGCATAATCCGTCACCTTGGCAAGCAAGATTGTGGAAAGGACTACTTTGGTGCGATCCAGACAGTATCGCGGAACATGCGTCTCATGTTTGTTCACGCCTACCAGTCTTTGGTGTGGAATATGGCAGCTAGCCATCGCTGGAAGCGCTTTGGCGCTACTGTCATCGAGGGTGATCTAGTTCTCATAGATGAACACCAGGACAAATTGGAGCCCGAAGTCGAAGCTGAGAACATTGACGCGGACGGCGAAGTCATTGTTCACCCATCAGAGGACGATCGTGCCGTCGATCCTGAAGACAGGTTCACTCGCGCAAGGGCACTCACAAAAGAGGAAGCAGAGAGCGGCAAATATACCATATTCGATGTAGTATTGCCCACACCCGGCTACGACATTCTCTACCCTGCGAACGACATGACAAAGTTTTATGAAGAATTCATGGACAGTGAACGAGGTGGTGGCCTGGATCCTCATGACATGCGACGCAAGTGGAAAGACGCCAGCTTGAGTGGTAGCTACCGTAAGCTTCTCGCCAGACCCAGCAAGGACTTTTCCTTCGACATCAAAGTGTATAAGAGCGAAGATGAGCAGTTCGTCGAGACGGATCTCGATCGACTGGAGAAGGTCAAAGCAGAGCGAGTCAATGCGCAGCATAGCCGCTCTGCTCCCATATGCGATGCCCCGGCGAAGGGTGAAGTAAAGCGCGATAGCATCATCAATGGCGCTATAGACTCAGAACACGCGCCCAAGCCGAGAGATTCACCCAGCGACCACGAGCCTGGAGGGGTCAGCCTTAGTGGAGGGCCCTACGACGACTATAAGATTGCCGTCATCCTCAAGTTGCAGCTCGGCTCTAGCCAGTACGCTACGATGGCTCTTCGGGAACTGATGAAGCACGGTGGTGCCCGGGCTTACAAGGCGGACTTCAGCGGCGGTCACTGAATGAACGTTTGGTGGTGGACGCTTCTGATACGTGACCATGAATGTGGATCTGTGTCCTGATATATTGCATACTGGGCTGGATGTCTACGAGTATAATTGCATAGCGTGATTAGCTGAACGATGTCAATGGTCTTGCTGGTCGATGGGTGGCATATATGGTTTATGATTGATGCTAGCTAGGAGATACCCCCTGGAGAAATGATGTCTCATAGCATGGCGTGGCAAATCTTAGCATATCATGATGGCACAGCATAGCGGAAGACTGTGTCATCGGCATGGGATTTCTCGTGAAGCCAGTAAAATCACACTATGAACCACCCTCGGTTCATCATCTAGGCTTTCGGTGAAAAAGATATGGGTATCTGACCGAGGCCTACTGTTCTCCTATAGTGGAATCGTGTTGTTTACTCTACGTAGTAAGTTATAGATACGCTACCTAGGTACCTATTATTGGAAATAAGCCCTTCTGCCAAGACAATAAGCGAGTGGCCACGTCTACAAAGTCTTGTTGTCTCATTGTCTTGTTCCTAGACACCTTTTCACCGTTTCAGACATCTAGCATAGCCAAATCATCCATCAGACCCCTGAGACCTTTCAACACCTATCCACTCGCAGAGATGAAGCTAATCCGAACAGTACTGGCGTGATTGGTCCCTGGATCTTCGGGGCGGCCAGAGCCGTCGTTCTAGCCTGATCGAGCTCGGGGATGAAATTGATAGAGAAGATGGATATTGTAGACTTTTCCAAGTAAGACTTGCTCTAATCCTATGTAACCCCCCTTGGTATTTACTAACGTAAGATGTCCCAGATCACTCCATTATTGCTGCTCATAGTTCTCTGACTCATAGCCATAAGAGTCATCTATGCCTACGGGTCGCCGCCAGTCCTTGCCCACACCTGATGCGATATGCCTTTCGCACCAGCTCTTTCAAGAGTGGAGAGCTTGCGATCGCGTCCCGACGAAGACTCCATCAGAGTTACAAGCATACTACTGAGTTCAAGGACTACCAATCTGTGAACAGATCCTCAAACGCACCGGGATCGATCACCACCTCCATTTCTCCACCTAAACCATTTCTCACCGAAAGACAGCGTAAAGATAGGCTTCTCGAAGACCTCATACGTAAATCTACACAGGTATCCTTGAAGTCCGGGCTCATCAACAATACAATGCCACCAAGCATGGATGACCACAGAAGTCCCAGTAAAACACACTCATATATCCAGTTTATCACCACCCCAACGGCTGATACCCCCGGGACAGCTCTGCTTTTGCATTTCCCTGATAAGCGATACGTAATTGGCAATATACATGAAGGTTTGCAACGCGCAGGACTTCAAGTGGGGGCAAAGTTCTTCAGAGCAAGAGACTTTTTCCTCACAGGAAAAACGGAATGGCGGACAAATGGTGGTCTCCTGGGAATGATCTTGACACTTGCGGATGCTACCAAGGCAAGCGCAGAGTCAAGGGCTGATAACGCCAGAATCAAATTTGATCGCCAATTGGCAATGGAAGAGGAGGTAAGACAAACCCCATGGAAGCACAAAGCAGGGAGCCGTCAGGGATCGCACCAACATAATTTTAGAACTAAGACCCAGCAAAGTTTGGAAGAGCACCCGACTGTCAATCTCCATGGTGGTCCAAATCTCACGCACACCATTGCTACTGCAAGATCATTCATCTTCAGGCACGGTACTCCTATTAGGGTGAACGAAAATCATGAAGAGGAAGAAAAGGGCGCAGCGGAAAATAATTGGGAGCCTACATGGGAGGATAAGAATATTCAAGTCTGGGCTATGGCTATCTCACCGTCAAGCGGCGACGAAAACCTCAGACCAGGAACACCACGAAAGCGAAGCCTTGGCGAGTACATGAGCGGCCAAGATCGAACAATGACAGATGCTGATGACGAATGGTCGCCAAAACCCAAACTACCAGCAGACGAAGACAAGCGAAAGCAACAGATTCGAGAGTTCGTTGTAGCTGAGATGTTTAGCTCATCATGGCGGGCTGACAACTTAGTCGAAACGCCACTACATGAAGTTGTCATGCCAGCTGCCCTTTTCATTCGAGATCCTTTGACCAGGAAGATCCAGAAGTATACTGGTCCTGTGCCTGATGGTACAACTCCTCTTCCCGATATTAAAGTCTTAGTTCGCCAGCCATGGCCTGGCGCTCTGGTCAAATATCTTCCTTCTACAAATCCTTCAACAGTCGCTATGTCATACATCATTCGCAATCATAAGCAGCGGGGAAAGTTCAAGCGCGAGGCAGCAATGGCATTACAGTTGCCGCCAGGATCTTTATGGAGTTCACTTGCTAGAGGTGAAGCGGTTCAAAGCTATGATGGACAGACAATCACTCCAGACATGGTATTGGAACCAAGCAAAGACGGAGGCGGAATTGCAGTAATCGACCTGCCTTCCAAAGAATACGTTAATGCGCTTATCAGTAGACTAGAGTGGAACACCAGTAAAGTTATGACTGGTGTTGGTGGTATTATATGGATACTAGGCCCTGGAGTCTCTCAAGACCCATCGCTTCGTGAATTCATGGAGAGTAAAGCGGATCTAAAACATATCATTTCATCCACAGATCATTGTCCAAATTACCTAGTTCACACTTCAGCAGCTACAACCGTCATTCGCAACCATCAGATTGATCCATTGCGCTATCCAATTCCGTTTCATTCAAATACTACACAAGTACCACTCGGTCAACTAGGTGATGAACCCCAAACATCACAACAACTCTACGCCGCAAGAACAGGCCTGAAAATTGACCTTGAGCCGGCATTTGGAATAAACGAGCTTGATGTAATTCCATACCTAGATGCAGCCGACATCGTGCAGAAAAGGCCCGAAAGTGTGACCAGTCTTGCACAAGTAGCTCGGCAGGAAATCGAATCCACTTCGATGCAAGCAGAGGCTGCTGATCAAGACCTCCCCAGCCCAGATGCTGAGATAATATGTCTTGGCACTGGGTCATCAGTACCATCCTCATATCGTAATGTAGCTGGGACCCTGCTACGGGTACCGGGACATGGATCCTATCTTTTGGACTGCGGCGAAGCCACCCTCGGTCAATTGAAGCGAGTCTTCACGGAATCCGAGCTTGCCGAAGTCTTCCGTGACCTCAAGCTCATCTGGATCAGTCATCTTCACGCCGATCACCATCTTGGGACTGCCTCGGTCATCAGAGCGTGGTATGAGGAGGTACATGGTAGAGACCCGGTCGAGCGCCGCCGGCCAACGGCCACAGAGGCACTCCTCGATCCTGCTAGATTCTTGGAAGAGGGGAAAAAACTTTTCATTGTTGGACATATGTATATGATGCGCTGGCTGATGGAATACTCATCGGTAGAAGACTTCGGCTACGATCAGCTCATTCCATTGTCTTCTATCCCTACACATTGGACACAACCTGATCGGTGCGATCTTGAGTGGAACGGACTCAGTGTAGGATTCAATACCTCCAAGGATCCGCGAGTGTAAGTCAAAGTCTACCGATCATCACTGCTTCATTGTACTAACCTATTTGATGCAGGCAGAATGCTATTCGCAAGGCTACGTCTCTGTCAAATCTCGTCACAGTATCCGTCGCTCATTGTTACGGTGCCCAGGCGGTCGCTCTGACCTTCCCTAACGGCTTCAAGTTTTCGTACAGCGGTGACTGTCGACCCAGTAAGGATTTCGCAATCATTGGCAGCGGATCTACGGTACTTCTGCACGAAGCTACTTTCGATGACGAACTTGCCGGCGATGCAGAGGCCAAGAAGCATAGCACTACCAGCGAAGCTATTGGTGTGGGTTTAGCAATGGGAGCGAAGCGTTTGATCCTGACGCATTTCAGCCAGAGATACCAAAAGATCCCGGCCATGGGGTCGATACAGAGCGTTAGTGTCAAGCTGGAAAATGCAGAGGAGATGGAAGATCCAATGGATGTCATGGAGCCACCTGTCAGCATCGAAGAAGAACCAATTCGAGAGACTGACATTCCTGTGGCTGATCTGAAGGAAGACATAAGTCAAGAGCCACAGAACGTGGAAATAGAAAATGTTGAATCTCAATCTCCCAAGACCACGTTCACAGATCCTACATTGGCAAGCCTACAATCCAGGAACAGCCTCATGAGACCGCCTGCCCAGGACATGAAGATCGTTGTAGCCTCCGATTATATGCGCGTTAAGGTTGGGGAGATTCTGCACTTGGAGAAGTTTACCCCTGCTTTGCAACAGTTATATAAGGAAGCAGAGAAGGAAGAAAGGGAAGAGAAAGCAAAGAGAGCGGCTATAGCAAAAGAGGAGGAGGAGGCTAAGAAAGAGGCTAGGGAGAAAAACAGGGAAGAGAAGGAGAAGGTAAAGAGAGAGGCGATGGAAGCCTGTGGGGGTGGTAGGAAGGATTTTACTTCGCCAAATTCAAAAATACGGAGAGTAGGATGGATCACGAAAGGGAGGAAGGGTACGAAAGCTGAGATAAACGCCAGTCACTGGAGACACAAGGAGAGAATTGAGGCAGATTCGGAAATCAACGAGGGCAAGGGTCGCAGGGAAAGATCTATCACACCTCCGACATTGGAAACGCGGAGGAGCCATTACCATTGGTCTCCGGCATCGAACGTGACTGGTGAAACGAGATCTGTCGAAGCTAATCACTCAGCTCACGCAACTCCACCCGATGCTGTCGCTCCAGGACTTGCGGCTGAGGTGAGAACGGCGCCTGATGCATCTAGGTCGGATACCCAGGCAGCAGAGGACATACAATCTACAACTGTAGAGAGCTCGGCGCCCGAAGCATCGAGACCAGACACTCAAGCAGCAGACGGCACGCAAGCTATAGATGTAGGGAGATCGCCCTCCGAAACATTCGCGCCCGATGTATCAATGGCAAGTACCCAGGCAGCAGACGACATACAACCTACAATTACAGAGAGCTCGGCGCCCGATGCATCAATGTCAGACATCCAAGCAGTAGACGATATACAACCTACAGCTGTAGAGAGCTCAGCGCCCGTTAATTCAATGTCAGACAACCAAGCAGAAGCCGACTCACAATCTGCCACCGTAGGGATCTCGCCCCCCGAAACATCGGCGCCCGATGTATCAATGCTAGACACCCAACAAGCCGGGGACATACAATCTACAACTGTAGGGCGCCAGGTGCCCGATACATCAATGCCACCTACCCAAGCAGCAGACGACATACATCCTACATCCTTAGCAAGCTCGGCGCCCGAGACACCGGCGCCAACTACATCAGTGCCACCCACCCAGACAGCAGACGAGACACGACCTACAACCATACGGACCCCAGCCCCCGCGACACCAGCGCCCAATACATCAATACCACCCACCCAACCACCCTCCAACCTCCACCCTCCAATCCCACCACCCACACCCACAACCCCCAGTAACCCAACCACAACACCACCACCACCCGCAACACAGCAAACAATTCGTCGTAGCGAGAGAATAAGACTGAAACGTCAAAGCTTGGGCGTGGGTGGGGATACGGTATTCTTAGAGCGGAGGGGCTCAGAGGAAAGGGTTGCTGGACAGAGGGAGGTAGGGGATATTAGGTTGAGGGGAGAGGGTGATGTTGATGTTGATGAAGGTGTGAGAGAGGGGAGTGGAGAGGGGAGATTGGGGGAGGAGGGGGAGGTGGCGGCGCAACACCCCGCAGAAGGGGAAGGGGAAGGGGAAAAGGAATTGCAGAGTGCTGAAGCATAGCGTCGTGCGGGTATGTTGTAGAAGTAACTAGACGTAGCTTTTAGGTTTCAAGATGAAATATCTTCTACAAAGCAGAGGCGCGTGCATGTTTTGATGATGAATGCCGTGAATGATCGTATTTCATCCCGGGGAATTCGCTTTTGACTTTGATCGTAGTACTACTGTATATGGGACTATATTTTGCTAAATAATCACAAGTTGTATATCCAAATATCCCAACATCATCCCATTCATCACGCCACTCATCATTGCCACTCATAATCATAATCATAACCACCACCACCACCATCATCCATCCTCCCCATCTACGAATCCCACACCCCTCCCACATTACCCCCCTCACTTCCCGCCCCCCCTCCCCACCCTCCCCAACGCCCCCCTCTGCTCCTCCCCCACCTCCACAACCGGCAACCCCTCCCCCTTCCCCCCACCTGGCGGCCCCACAAACCCAATCGCAACCATAAACCCCAAATACCGCCCCACAGTCTCCCTCGTAACGCGACTCCTCACTTCGGCATCATAGCTCGGATCATCGGCATGCAGGACGCTGATCGCGTTCGCGTCGTCGAGGGGACGAGAAGCGGTATCGCGTGGTAAGTCATCGGTGACCCAGTCGAAGAGGGGGAGGAGGGCGTGGGGTTCTAACGTTTCGTTGTTGTTGGGGGTGGGGACTGGGGTGCCGGTACTGTCTATCGATGAAGAGGTAGGGAGAGAGCAGCGGGCAACATATTCTTCCAGTTTCTTTTTCCAAATCGCATAGGGCACTTGCGGACATTCGTAACCGTATTTCTCGAGGGTAGAGAGGAAATCGTTGAAGGGTAGTTGTGGATGCGGCGTCACTTGCACGACCTGTACGCCGGTAGAAGGTGCGTGCAGTGAGGCTGCGACGACGATCTTGGCGCAGTGGGTGACTGGGACTAGGTTTATTGCGGCGGGGGATAGGTCTGGGTGGCAGTTCAGTTGGATGCTGCCTTTGAGCATGCGGAGGAGGAAATCGTCTGTAGGTCCGATTCCTTTGTTTAGGTCACCGGTTATGTAGCCTGGACGAATGATGGAGCCTCGGAGGCCGCGTTTGCTGGCTTCGCGGATTAGATACTCGGATACGTACTTTGTCTGGCCGTAGCCGGTTGAGAGGCCTGTGCGACTGCGGGATAGAGAGTCGGATTCGAGGATTGGGTTGTTGGGGTGGGGGGTTTGTGTGGGATCCTGGGAGAGCGAGGGGGGGTAGAAAGGCGTGTCGAGGACGGAGGTTGAGGAGATGAAGATTAGGGACTTGGGGCGACCGATGGCGCAGAGATTGATGCAGGAGATTGTGGAGTTGACGTTGGTGGGTTTGAGGTAGCTGTAGGAGTGGACCCAGTGGACTCTGTGGAAAGGGGAGTGTTAGCGACCACGAGTAACCTTCAGGTACTGTTTGATAGAGTCATAATCAGATAGCAGCATCATGATATGTAAACAAAGTTAGTTGCATTGGAGTATCACTTGCAAATCTCATTGAGATTGATCGAAAGCCAAGGTAAAAGGATAGAGTCTTGACATACTTCGCACCGTTGTGTATGATGACATCAACGCTGTCTGCCAGCATATTCCATACGTCTTTTTCATCCTCGCCTTTGTCAATGCCTAGATTGGGCTTGCTAAGGTCACCAAGGACAAAGTCAAGCCTTCTGTCGCTAACCCAAGCTTCATCCCATACACCGTAGGCCTCACAAGACTCCTTGATTCGGGCGTGGGCTAGATTTGTAGATGACGCTCTGACATGGGCGTACACTCGTAATTGTGGTGTGCGATTGAGTAAGTCCGCCAAGATGTGGGCGCCGAGGAATCCAGTGGCTCCTGTGACGAGAAAAGCCTGTAGAGGATTGTCTCCAGATCGAATGACTTTGCCGTGGAATTTGGCATTCTCAACTTCGCCGTCAAGGTGGTAATCCATTTCAGGAGGCGTGCTATCCTGTTTGTCTCCTTTGGAAAGTCCGGACGCGGCGTCCAATACGGAAGCAAATTCCCTGATGCTAGGGTTCTGGAACAGCGTGTTCATCGATAGAGTCAAAGATCGATCCTTCCTGATATCGAAAAGCACGCTTTGCCCAACCATAGAGTGCCCACCCACGTCAAAGAACCGATCATCAAGATCGATCATATCAGCCGAAATCCCAGGAATTCTTTGCGCCCAAACTTCTCCCACATATTCTTCAGTACCTGAAAAGTTCGCCCGTGCAGTCTTCCCAGCCAATGCAGCCTCTGCCAGCTGAGCAGCGTCTGGAAAAGGCAAAGCCCTTTTGTCTATCTTTGCATTCGGCGTGAGTGGCATCTTCTGTAGTGGAATTATGACGCTTGGTATTGCATAGACAGGCAGCTTCTTCTTCAGTGCTGCGCGTGCATCATCCCGAAGTGCGCGAAATCTCTTCAACATGCCTACCATGGTGTTATCGCCCATGTCATCTGACAGACCTTGCGTTTCGAGCCATTGTGGCCACTTTTGTGCGTCTGGGACGATATAAGAGACTAGGGTCGGTTCCTCGTCCTTGTCTCTTCTCACAAGAGTCACGTTCTCACGTACAAGTGGGTGGTGGCTGAGATGAGTGTCAATATCTCCTAGCTCGATTCTGAACCCTCGGATCTTGACTTGCGAATCGGCTCTGCCAGTGCATTCGACGTTTGCCGATTCATTGTAGCTGTCTGTATCAGTATGGCTCACTATATGTTCGAAGAGTTCGGCTTTGCAAGGCTGGGGATTGGGCTTACCGTCCTAGATCTCCAGAGCGATACAACCGATCTCTCGGGCCTTGCCAATATTGCCGCCATGGTTCTGCATAGGCTTGCTCTTCAACCAACTGTCTGTCCGCTTTTTCCCAGGCATCATTCGTGGCGAAGAAGTTGGCGATGAACTTCTCCTTGTTTAACGCATCGGATCCTAGATAACCTTAATGGTTCTAATGTCAGCATGCTCTCATTGCGACCAATAAAATGCTGTGCTTAGCCGGGACTTTACATGGTGTTCTTGCAAGATGCTTTAGCTGTCCTTAAGTAGACGCCATCAGAGAAAAATATGGCGGAGACGGGGACCAACCTTCGGCAAGACCGCCTGCCCTTACGAAGATCTCTCCTATCTCGCCAACGCCACAAAGTTTGGGCTTTCCTTCAGCCAGGGATTCGCGGTTCACCACAAGAAGCTGTACATCTGATAATGGTTCAAGAATTAGTATCACAATTTGATGGTACGGTGAAGCACAGTCTATATTGAGCATCCCTCATGACCCAGCTCTGGGCTCTCCTTCGTTGTGGTTCAGAGTCAGATGCCGTACCTTTCATGCCCTTTCCTGCAGGAATCACGTCGCCCATGTTTGCTAAGTATTGTGGATCTTCGGTTCGACTCGGCAACTCGTAATATGACACAGCCCTTTGAGTCTCGGTCGTCCCTGACAAGCGATCAGCAATCGCTTTACAGTATCCCAGGGTCCGTGTATGCTAACCAAACATGTTGATGATTCTGCAATTGGGTGCTAGGCTAAAATTCAACGGAGAGTTAGTCTTATTCATGGGATCACAATCAAGGGAAGCTAGTGAGATCAAGCCATCTCTTTGACAAAGGTTGCCAAGGAGAGAAACTCACCTTTGCAGTAATCGACAATCACGCTTGATCAAGATGTCACCCTGTTTAAACTTACTAGTCAGCACTGCGCCAATTCATGGAACCGCGAAACAGTTTGAAGGACGTATGACAGGACCAAAGGAAGGCCTGACTCCGTGCACGTATCGAAGAATCACTTGCCACGAAGAATGCATTTCTATAATTCAAACCATAGTTAGTCTTGTTCAAAATAATAGATTTCAGAGTCCTAACGCGAGTCGAAAGATTTACTAAATGACATGCGGGAGCGTATAATGGCGGCCGAGCCAGGTAATGGCTCAACGTCCCAATCTTAAGAGACAAATACGAAACATACCTCAATGAAGGAAACTCAGCGCTAGCTCCGCCAACGAGTATCTGACCTGAAAGGATCGGTGTTCAGTACTTTGGAAACATGAAGATTCCATTGCTGTAGATGAACGTACCCATCGCTGGAGTGAGGTGTGTTACGGTAGGCTCATATTTCCTCATCCCTGTAGGTAACTTGAATGTCAGTAGTCCACTTCGAATACTAAGAATCCACACAAGGCATGTGGCTGCACGAAAGGCCTATACGTACACTCCGCGAGCCGTTCATGAGCTATGTCTTCCTTCGCTGGAATTAACAGCGTAGCGCCGAGGTACGCAGGGGTAAAGATATCACGTTGGATGGGATCCTATCCTAAAGTATTAGTCTTTCATACTCTTTATGCCATTCCGGATTGACGGTGCATACGTGAGCTATACCCGAAAGCATTGTGAATCGCTCCTGTGCCCCCATCCGAAATCTCTCCGCCATGAACGCTTGATAATAGGTTAACGAAAAATGACGACCTCTGATGAAAGTTCTGGGATTAGCGCGGGACTCCTTAGCTATATTGTGTGGAGATTGGAGAGCGATTTTCGCTCCGAGCACGGTCCCCAACCCATATCTAGCAACGGGCTAACGAGGGACAATGGAGACTTTACGTACTTGCACCCCTTGGGTATCCCTTCGCTGCCGGAAGTGAAGCTGAGAGTTGGTTGCGTATCGGGACCAACTACCACGCCAGGATGTTTGTTCTTCAACGCTTGCTGGCTTTGAAGGACATCGGTCTTCCCGTCTTGAATCGAGCCACCTACCAAGCTACCGTCATCGAGCAGCTCTAGCGCAGGTATTTTCGTTCTTAGGTCCAGAGTGCTCTCAATGAAGGCCTCGACATCTTCGGATAATGGACCCTCTTCTCGTGATGCCTTGGCTATCACGATCAACGCTCTGGGCCGAGCAACATCTAAGTAGACCTTTTGGCGATCGCTTGGGTAGGCGGGATCAACAACCTATCATGCAATTAAAAGAGATGCACATTATCACTGCCATGATTCCATGTGCTGAGAGGTACCGAAAATGCAGCCCCAGCCTTCAGCGTTCCCAGCACTGCTACTACGAGGTCGACACCCCTATAAGCGTAGATCATGACAACATCACCTCGCTGAATACCATCTTGAAGCAGCCGTTGTGCTACAACATTGCTAGCCTGATGAATCTGCCAATATGTGAAACTTCGCTGCTGAATGAAGCTCGATGCTGTCTCCACAACAAACAATCGGTCTGGATGCTTAACGGCATTTTCGGCGAATATGTCATGAATGGCTCCTGCAAATTGTGACCAGTGAAGGTCTGCTGTGGGATCCGGAAGGATAGATGGATGAGTCATTGCAGCTTAATGTCAACGCCAGTAAAGATCGTCACAGCTTCAACAGCTTGGAATGTATGATGTATATTAACAGAGATTGGGAGACAAGATTGGAGTAAAAGTGCCGCTATGATACGAAAAAAAAAATACATGCAGGTGAGATTAAACCTTTCATACATCCCGTCTACTTTATTCTAGTTGTAAAGAATTTATGCTTGGCGGGCTTGGCAGATCTTCGCAATAAGCGAGCGGGAGGCGGCGGAAAGGTGTCAAATTACCAGACGCTAAAGCTAGCCCAGCCACATAAAGTACTTACCAGCCATCTTTCATGTATATTAACCATTCTTCCTACAACCATTCATATTACCGAACATCCGTTCATGTCAAAGGAGGGTCCCTGGTACGGCCCTGTCGTCCTTCACGTTGGTGATTGACGCTGCCACCCTGAATTTTACCGCTGTCCGCACCACCGACATATCATAACCATGGAGATTGGAAAGAGACCGCTACTGCACCAGTATACATTGATTGGGTTCGTTGTGCTCCCAAGAGAATGGCAGATGCCTATGGTTTCAAGCTTAAGCGGATCTGCTATAAAAACTCATCCACGTTAGTAATTTGGCCACGTACGATTTTGATAGATTCGTATTGGAGGATAGCATGCTTGTACGAGGCTTGACATTTCATTTTAGCCTTACCCCTCAAGAAACCCTTGCCGATATGAGCTCCAACCAATACCGCGGATGTCACTGATCTTGTAAGCTCTGCCGAGATGAACGGGGTACCGGCTATGGCAGATCCGCGTACGCGCCAATGTACCTCTGTTCTTCCAGAGCAAACCCTACTGTGACATCCTCCCTCTTCAGTAACTATCGATGATGCTTTCAAGACGTCTGGCATTATTTGCCCTTTTACCTACATGTCTCACTCTCGCGATCCCTGCAGTTTCCTCGGTATTGCAACTTCCATCGCACAATGAGACGACGTTGTTGCCACTGTTCAACGCTACGAGCAATCGACTGGGCTTGTGGCCCGATGCACCCTTCAGACGGCACCTTGACTGGGACACCGACACCGAAATCATCCGCCGTACTCCGTCTGCTCCTTCAGACCCTACCTCGGAAATGGGTGTCCTCGGAGGCATCAGCGTTATAAGTGCTAAGGTTCGCGCACAAAGTGGTCTGGCACTCATCCAAGACTATCACGAATCAGAAGGGCCTGTCACATTTCGCTTCCACGCAACAGATGATCTTTTCAGGGGTCGAGATGTTAGCAAGCTTCTCGATCAACTATGGGAGATGACAAACCTGTACGGGAAGGGAGAATTGTACGGATGTCTTGTGAGAGCGGGTATCATCAGCGCGTTCTTTGAACTTCTTCTCCGGAAAGTATAGACGGATAGGGTGGGAGACTTGGAATGTCAATCCTCACGTCGATTGACATTTTCGTTGGATTCAGATGCTTTGGGACGCTTTTGTTGTGTTCAGCAACTACAAGGGATTGAAGGGACAACCCGAGGAAATAATATGTGCAGATGAGCCCGGCACGTTCTTGAAACCAATACTACTACTCATGGCTTGATCTATGCCCAGGAGATTCAAAGCTTGTAGGAGAAGCAACAGGCGCAATCGTCCTGTATCTGATGGTCCTCGTCCCAGTCTTCCGTTTTCATTTCTACAACAGTAGTTGCCTAGCAATCACCAAGTCCTCAACCCTTCATCCGCGGTATGTGGTTTGTTTGCCACTTTAGACGACTCGAACTCTGATAAAGATGTGAGTGCGGAACCCCATTACGATAAAAATGACCTTCCGTGGTGCTTGTGGCGAGTATCTTACTATTTGGATCGCTAGGGTCTGGATGCATTGCTGCTCGTCAACCACGAAGAAGTGCTTTGGGCTAAGGCGCCGGGATTTCCTAGATTGAACAAGCGACAACGAGTCTCGCGCGCTGGAAGTGTCTTCGTGTGTACTGATGGCCAGCAGATGCTGCCGAGCTATACTATACTCGATCTCAGATCGATCATCACGATGGAGGCGAAGGTTAGGCGGAAAAACTCGCATTGAAAGGTCCATTTTCATGGGATGCGGAGGGCCGATATGATATACTGCTCACATCTTATCACTGCCACTGATTCAAGCTTTGAGAGTAAAGTGTAAGCCGAGCTGTGGAGATTGCCAGCAGACCTGGAACACGTCTATATCTTGCGGCGGCGATCTCTATCGGCCTCGACTTCCTACTATATCGTACAAATTCAGGACGGTGTATGAGCTTTGCGGCAACTTGAGGCTGGGAACAGGGGCAGCACGAAGACCCACGATGGAAATGGACGTTCGGCCAAAGATTGCCAGTGGCTGCAGGTCGGGGCGACAGCAGATGCAAGTATCCGGACAGCGCCCCCATAAATGTCAGACCCCCGCAGCCAACGTCGGATGCCTCTGCGGGGATAACGGGATTCCATCTGACAGTTGAGACTGTTCGGCAAAAATCAAGTGAGGCCTTTACTTGGAGTCGGTGTAAGCCTAGCCTTGGTTTAGCACGCACTGCCGATTTTTGCACTGCAATGATCACCTGATCTCCAGACTAAGCACCAAATATTGACAATGCCCGATAGTCAAGACTCGGTGCTTCCGGTGAATGCTCTCGGTGAGTGATGATGGGGCTCATGTTCTTTTGGAAAAGGCATAAATGCGCCTAAACGGCGAGAAGGAACAAGAAAATCAGCAAAACCAATTTGTTCCACCTAAAGACTTGCGTCTCCATCTTTACGGGCCGTCTAATTCATGCAATCCGTTCTATAATGCGCAGCCACATCGGGAATGCCTTGCTCTGCTGCCAAGTCAACAACTTGCACAGCCACAATAAATCATACGACCACCCCGAACCTCCAAATCCCAACAAAACAACCAAACCCCAACGGCTCAACGTCTCAAGCTAGAGCACTCAGCGTCTAGGAAAGCCGCCTCGTTTCGTTCAATGCGGGATCCTGCAGATTGGCTAAGCGACTACCATTGTATGACAATGTGCTTTCTACCTGGCGCCTCGGGTCAACAGATGATCACATCCTTGAGCCCCTCTCGCTGTGTTTATGAGCGGTGTATGGAGACCACGGCTCGTCTTGCGGATTTGTTTTCTGGTATCGACCGATGCCGTAGTTTTTACTCTCTTGGACATGGAATATCATGTCAGTCCCTAACCACTTTTCGATCGATACGAGTGCATTGAGATTCTCAAACCTTCATTCAGTGTATCCTTGCTCTTTTTTGCAGTGCTTGTCTCTGCATGCTCGGCTCGATCGTCCTTCCTGTCGTTACGTGTAATTCCCTTCGTCGAGTCTCGACTTTCATGACTCTTTTTCGAGTAGCTAGGCATGACGAGCTATGAATCGGTTCAAGCGTTGCTAAGAATTGTAATATACGGATGATGGGTCTTTGTCACGGTGCAGTCTATGGATGGAGTGATTAATGGGCATGTGGAGCGTCTATGTGGCATTTTATATATCCAAGGTATACTAAAACCAGCAGATCTTTCGCCGGTTGAGATTGGGATCTTTTCCCCGGCCAACTGTCGTTATACCGGTCATAAATGTTCGATGTCTACCTAGAATACTGGCCGAGGTTTGTCGTCAAAGTCAAAGAAGAATGAGAAGCTCGAGGACCGCACCGCTTAACGCTAGACCCTTCTTGGTCCAGCGAGGGAATATGTTACTCTTGGCCGCGCTAGTTGATATGATCTCGGAACATAGCGCGTCTGCCTTATGAGGGAGGCTACCAGTGAGGTGAGGAGGAAGACTATGCAAGGAACGCGATCTGTCACAGGGACGTCCGACCGGCAGGCTCACGCTATGGAGATTAATGAAGTCTGTTGATGTCAGGTACGCTTCAAGCTGCGTCCTTGTGGTCTACACGAGGTCTGCATGAACACTACGAAGCTTTTCATATAGGACTCGAATTTGAGAGCCATTAGCCCTCTTCTCTGTATCAAACAATCTTGACAAAGCCATGAACAAATAATCCACGGACCGTTCTTGCCGCAGACATACTACAGTGAGATGATAGAGCTTGTGATCCAATACGTTTAAGCATGAATTAACATTCGTAAGAGTGGAGTGAGTACGTACTGTAGTCAGCTTTGCCGGCGCCTCCTCTTTCGGGGCTTGCGCTTGGCTGCCGAATGAGCCACTGGGGCTGTGCAACGCCACTGCACGGAATCAAAATATGCCTCAAGGTCCACTTTGATAACAGCCTCTCGGGCCTTCCTACCATTAGTATGACCTTGAGAGGACCGTGAGGAACTATGTATTCACACCTGTCAGGGCTCATCGGTGACTGCCATGCCTCGGCGTCATCTCAGCCCCTCCATAGCCCCAGGCATTGCTGTGCGACATGAACGCTAAGTGTACGGCCAAACACACCGGCCAACATGGGCAACACCTACCCTCTGGCCGGAGATTTATCAAGTGCCCATTACCACCCAGTCAAGTCAGAGATCAGCCAACCAACTCTACCTGGCACAAAGGCACTCTACAGACGCGCTTCCTACGATCTCTGCCTCAACCATGCCTGCTTCTGGCCAGCCAACCAATAATGATGCTGCGGACTTGTTGGACTTCGATCCCCATGAGTTGAACAACCTGGTTACCGAGCGCCGCCGGACAGACTCAGACAGATCCAACCTTGGAATCCCGGCAGACAACAATAATTTCTTCCATCGTCAACATACTCCATTGACCGACTTTCAATCAGCTAGCCAAGCCTCGGTTGGTCAGGGTTCTTGGGAGAGGGTTTCTGCAACGTCCCATGGCACATCATATTTTCTCTGGGACGGCGTCTACGATCAGCATAGCCAGCCAGGATCGACATCCCTTACCGTTGGAATCAGCCCGTCGTATATGATGTTCAACGAATGGAGCTCGATACCTGTGTATGCGGCCAACAACTATTATACCAGACCAGATGCTGGCTCTCCCAGGAACGAATCACCGGCCCCAAGTCATCTTGCATACTCCCAACCCCCGGCTGATTCTTCCGATCCACCGAGGTCAATACCTCAAACGTCGTCGCCTGAGCCTACTATAGTAATCTCAGTACTCAGTGTATGAAAGATCTGGATCTTGCTGGACCTGTCCACTTCGATGGATCCCAGGATGACTCACTCGCATTTACCGGATCGGAATTCGCACAATTCTCCTCATCGGTAGAGCCTTCTGGCCAGACCTATCACCTCAACCAAGGCCTAGAGCAGCTGAACCCCGCCGAAACACATGGCAGCAGTCCGGAGGCCGCTATTGAACCATCAAGTGCTCTGGCATTGCATTGCAAGCAAATGCCTGATGCCAACTTACATATTTCGCACATCGAAGAGAACCAGAAACTATCTGAGCCGCAGAAGACTAAAAGAAAGCGGCAGACTGCTTCAAAAAGAAATAACTTGGAAGGGATAAACTTGGTAAGAGACCGCGGAGCCTGCATACGCTGTGCAGTGTTACATGAAAAAGTAAGCTACAAAGCTGCCTCGTACACACCTTGGACTGACCGGCTTTAAAGTGTGATACTGGTGACCCTTGTGCTACTTGTGTGAGCAATTTCCAGACAGCGAAAATCTGGAAACAGCCTTGCGTCAGACTGTCCTTGAGCAATATAGTTCTACACAGAACAAGTAAGTGTATTTGAAAATGGTGTTTATAGCTGACTGAGTCCGCTAGGCGCACTAAGCTTCCCCAACGGAATCCGTAGACTTCTTTGGAATTCACAGAAGAATGTCACGTTGTCTTTGTACAATGTTGGCTTCGTTCCCTCACCCGAGCCACCTACATCACGACCTCATCTGCAAGTAGTCTGCCGTGAGTTTCGGACAGTGCTCGAGGATCCGCTGAGTAAGAGTTGGATTAGCAATGGTCAAAGGGTTGACCTCGTGTTGCCCGCCTACGCCATTCCCCCTTCTCAAATCAAGACCATTGACGAAAGTCTTGATACTTTGATGAGAACCAAATTCGACCAGCTCTTAGCCGAACTTGCGTACGGGCAGCATGAGCTAATTGTTATATTGCTGCAAGAGGCCACTCGACATGTCCAAAAGGTAAATGAGTGACAGCTACCAACGACTCGCATCAATCCGCGCTGATGGTCTCTTGCGACATCTAGTGTAATATGCTCCGACGCGCTTTGTCCATTGCGATCATGACGCGGCTCTCGATGAAAAGCTTCAATATCATGGGTCCGCAGACTCTCGGAATTAACCCAATAGAAGATCCCGGATCCCCGTACTGCGGCCGAATACCCATACCGCCTATTTTAGACGCTCGATTGGACCAACTATGGATAGGGAAGATGACTGGAAATACGAAATTGGTGTTGTCAGACCTGAAGAAGATGATGACGGACAAAACCAAGCGTAGACAGAATTGGTTTATAATTTTCCTGACCGTTCTGGTTCTTTTGGCCAACCTCGAAACGATATATGATAATCAGCAACAACAGAAACGAAGATATGGCAAGACTGTGCGTTAGTTTTGAGCCACCACAACATAAATGTCGCTAACACGATTTATCAGAATGACCAACAAGATGAAATGATGGCCTCATGGGAGTACGCAGCGAATACCCTCAACGCTCATTTTCATGCAATTTGTCATGGTGATATTCCTCTCCACATGGATTGGGATAGGGAGGCCCAGCAGGCGGCAGGATTGGATGCGCGGTCCCTGGATTTCCTCTCGGAGCTGAAACAAATGGCTTGCTCCCAAGGTATACTATGCCACTCATGATGAGACTTGCCTGTCAGCTCACTAAGTGACGATAGTGGAAGATTTACGCAAGCGAGCGAAAGGTTCCTCGCATACACCTCTTACTTGGATATTGGCCCTCTTCCCAGAGATGAGTCAGAGTTAAGCCACCGCGCCACCACTTCCTGCGATTCGTTAGTGCAAGTCAAAGTAGCGGCATCCTGCACCTCAATCACATCTTCTACGGACACGTATCGCTGAAGATGTGTGGTAAGCTCTGGTTGGTTAATGATGCCCAAATCGACCCTCACGCTCGTGCATAGTCAGTTACTTGAAAGTATCTAATCAGAAGAGGCAAAGATCGACACTAACATGCAGTAACAGTCCCCATGTGCGTATGCTAGTCATGCAAATATGCGGGGACAGCTGTTATGGCGCCGGATCGGGCCAGTGGCAATATTCTGGGAGTAAAGCTATGGAGACTATAGCTAGCTTGTGGTATGCGGCTCTTCAGACATAATGACATTTATTTTCCTTGAAAATAGCGGACACATGGCAGTCCCGGCGTCTTCAGATACGTGCAGTGGAAAGAGAGGGAGACATCGCTTTGGGCCACGATGAAACCCCACGCGTTCGTCGATGTTCATGACGTATCAGGATACAGTCCTTCAGAGGCCGACTATGGGCTATTGTCTCAAACTAGCGTGCGTTACAGATATCTAAAAGCATTCGTGCATCGAATCTCAGCCTTGAGCTCACACCCGTCTGGGGCCTCCATGATCGGCAATGCTTTGACGCCACAGTCTCCATATTTTTGCTGCCTATCTTCTGTGGACATTGAAGTGATCGGACAGAGTGTTACATCCTTCCAGTGTAAGCCCCATCGCAAGTAGCTTCACATATGCGTTTGGTAATCCGATCCAGCACTGGGACTTCCTCTCAGTGCAATCAACAGCAACACAATCGCTCTGACAGCATCATTGAGGGCGAAGCTGAATGATGTTCTGAATGCCGTCTATGGACAACAACAGTTCATGGTCCTTTGCGGATTGGACCCTACCTTATATACAGATGTTCAGAACGTCATCATTCACGCTGGGATATCTAGCCACATCGGAAGTCAACGAGGTTTGACTGGTCGTGAAGGGGGAGACAATACCGCCATACGTGAGTCAGCGGTCTTGTGAAGGCACAATCCAGAGTTCTGATACCATTCGAGACCATATCACTGCCATGATAGCGTCGCCTAGGGGGTCAAACCAGTACCATGGGCCTCCTAACCAAGCTCGTGAGATCGTAAGGCTTCGTGATCGTTGAGGCTTGGGGTACATGATAACCATTTTCCCAGCCTTTTCATACCGACAATGGAGATGTTGTGTCTCTGTACGCACTGGCAACGAGCCTGTCTGGTGGCAGTTTCTATCTCGCCGATGCGACTGTTGTTTTCAACGATCTGGTCGCCTTGAAGCCTGGGCTTGCCAAGGTGCTGACGGAAGATTGGACAATGGTCAGGTAAATAATTCGGTTGTACTACCATACAGTAGCAGAGTATATTCTGTACTGCTGCTTTGTCACATGGAGAGCGCTAATCGGAAGAGTGCAGTCCATCCCCGCATAAGGCTTTCGAGACCCGTCCCATCGTCTTCCCCCGACAACGTTCAGGACGCACCCTCCTCAACTGCTCCCGCTCCCGTATCACAGGCACACCATCTGCCCCTCGCCCGTCCGCCCTCCCACCTCTCACTAAGAGCCAGAAGCAAGCACTGGACGCATTGCACCATCTCGCCGCAAGGCGGGCCATCGAGATCCAGCTCCAGCCCGGAGACATGATTTTCTTCAACAACCTTAGCATGCTGCATGCGCGTGATGCCTTCGTTGACAATGAAGCTGAAGGGCGCAAGAGGCATTTATTGCGATTGGTTCTGAGAAATAAGGAAATGGCTTATGAGTTGCCGGAACAACTGAAAGAGACGTGGAAGGCATTATACGAACATGATGTGGAAGAGGAGGTGTTTCCGGTCAAGAGTGAACTCTTTACTTTTGCGTGTAGTCATTGAGAAGAGTGCGGAGGTGGACCAAGTACATCATTGGGCCGGGTTGTATACGCATATGATTTGATGAGACATGATTGATGAAAGCGGGAGTTATACGTATACCACGCGTGTCATATGGGGTTTTCCAGGCGTCTTGTAGTAGGACTGGAATCATCTGGCGATCTTGTATACATGACAATTGGATAGATAGCCCAAATTCATATCAAGGGACGCTACGCATATTAGTTGATTGATTACTATTCATCCACATGTTAAGCACAGCTCAATGAACAAGTCGCCACAGCACTATGAGCCTCAGCAAGTCGGCCGACTTGGTGGCGACTTCGTGAGAGAAATTTGGTGGATTAGTAAGCGGGCCGACTTGGTGGGAGAATATTTTGGTGGCCGACTTGGTGATAGAAGTTTTGGTAGCCGACTTGGTGGCCGACTTGGTGGGAGAATTTTGGTGGCCGACTTGGTGGCCGACGTAGGAGAGTTTTGGTGGCCGACTTGGATTAGTAAGCGAGCCGACTTGGTGGCCGACTTGGTGGCCGACTTGGTGGCCGACTTGGTGTGAGAATTTTGGTGGCCGACTTGGTGGATTAGTAAGCTCACCAAATTTCCCTCACCAAGTCGGCCACCAAAACTCTCCCACCAAGTCGGCCACCAAGGCGGCCACCAAGTCGGCTCGCTTACTAAGCCACCAAGTCGGCCACCAAGTCGGCCCACCAAGTCGGCCACCAAAATTCCCTCACTAAGTCGGCCACCAAAAATTCTCCCACCAAATCGGCCACCAGAATTCTCCCACCAAGTCGGCCACCAGAATTCTCCCACCAAGTCGGCCACCAAGTCGGCCACTAAGTCGGCCACCAAGTCGGCTCGCTTACTAAGCCACCAAGTCGGCTACCGCTAAGTCGGCCACCTCGTCGGTCCCACTAAGTCAGCTACAGCCCAGTGGACGTCGGCCACAGTAGGTGACGGGAATAGTCTACACAATTGAATAAAGCACAGGCAGCCAAGCTCTTCGCTCTTTACACACCGGCACACTGTCACTGAACAGGAGCTGTGTCATGATAGAGGACTGGACTGTAAGCGATCAGAATGTCAACACTCACTGGACAGAGGGATCAAGTACCAGAGTCCTAGCGTGCAATTACAACTCTATATCTTGTCTGCGGAGCGACATGGATGTCTATTCTATCAAGCGGATAGCGGGCTTCTGGTACAGCCATCGGGAATACCTGGATCTGTGATTCGGTCGATGAGGCTCTTCGTCTATCCGCAATCCTCCCTTTTAGTGAAATAGCGTGTTGGTGCGACGATGGATATGGAAACGATTGAGGTTCTTATACCATTTCTACCCTCATTTCATGCCTATCTGGCCCCTAGATGGTATGGTATTGGGCAACGTTTAGTCGTCCAATAATTTTATTTTCAAGACTCAGTCGGTCGACCTGCCCACCTACTGAGCCATAAAAGAAAGGGACCAAGACTTGATGTATCTAGGCAAGGAGCAAGGTGAGTGAACTTGGTGGGCACGGTCGTGTTATATCCTCGAAGCAGGAAGTAAGTAGGTGGACGTGGATGAATTGAAGGTCGCCTCATATTTGATGTGCCGGCAAATTACAAAAATACCACACTTTTCTGGAATGTTTTCAAAAATGCCATACCTATATTTCAAGAATACCACACGCGCACCCCGGAGGCAGGGAGTATCAGCCCCATGGCCGCCCTTGATGCCTGAGACTCCGCGTAGCAGCCCCCGCAGCAGCCACCGGAGTCTAGCTACCTCGGTAGGGCTCCGCGCAATTGCTTAGCCTGATGGAAGAGCTCTAGGGATAAGTCCCTAGAGAAGTTATATTCTTCCACTAAATTTTTATTCCTTATGATGATAGGAACGGTCGGGAGGTCTATATAGGAGGTCTCCAGGTCTACCTATACGCTGGGGACAGAAGTGCGGGAAGCTGGTGTATAGGGTCTACTATAGGGGGCTACTGCGCGGAGTCTCAGGCCTCAAGGGCGGCCATAGGGATCCAGCTTCCGGGGTGCGTAAGTTCCCGGGTGTGGTATTTTTGAAATATGGGTGTGGCATTTTTGAAAATATTCCAGAAAAGTGTGGTTTTTTGTAATTTGCCGTTGATGTGCGGATGTGAAAGGGTGGAGCGAATAGAAGTCGCTGTATCATTTTGATAGAATCTTCACACGGCTTAAAAACCTTCAATGCACTATCCTATACGCCACCACTCGCAAAATCATAATTTTTCTCTAATAGTGCTTTCCTTAAACTTCAGCAAACCTTTTTGCGGGCCAGACGATATGAACTTCTAGCTCCCAGTTTATCGCGTCACGGAATGGCAATCGTCAACGCAGTCATCAAAGGACATGCCATACAGAAAGGAAACCTAGATCCGCTTCATCGAATTGCGTGTGGATAGCTATGAAAGGCAAGGAAATTTACTACACGTGTTCTAATCGTCAGCTTGTGCCTCTTGCGGTCATTCATGAGGGTTTCAAGCTGCAACGATCCCCCATCAGTATCTTCACTATTCGATAGAGCATGACAGGGAGTCTTATTCATGTCTTGGCTATGCGATCTATTTCTTGATGACTTCTGTCAAGGTGGTTTCTAGTCTGCCGTTGTATTCGTCAAGTCCCAGCAACGTGATCATGTCAAGGTCACAAAAATTTGAAATAATGAATAGAGCAGAGGAATATTTGGTAAAATCACAAATAAATCGGTGAATCAAATAAGCAAACATTCCCTGGCTTTGCTACCCTATACCACATTCCGCATTGATACGGAGTCTCCGAGGCAAAAACGCCATTATGAACAGGAAAGAGGGAAATGCTACTGCATGACTGTCACCTCTCCGGGTTCCTGCCTGATCCCGCTGGACACATTATTGGATGAAAATGATCCAAGTCGTCAACAACTTAGTAACCTCAGAATGGAATGAACCATCAGTCATCCGCCATTCATCGATGCTCGTCTCCCATTCTGCGTAATGCAAAGGTCGATGATCATCTTCTTCTTGTCGGCGACAAAACCTAGTAGATACAGTACACTTGGATTTTCCGTGTCTATGATGACTTACCGTGTCTATAGTGACGACTCTTCTTAGAACCCGTTGGCAGAAAAAACTCTGATGGTATTATCAGCCATTCGCATTATTTAATCTCTGGCTAACTTACCTTGTGCGGAATAGTAAACCATCAACATGATTGATACTGGGGGAGGTTCCTGCGTAGTAGACATTGGACATTCATGGTGGCAGTTGTGAGAGAATACCGGTTGATCAAGCAAGTCCCTGGGATCTGCCTAACAAGGTTACCGTTGTCTCTTAGATCCTAGCTGTGACTGGTGGAAAGCCGACGAGACGTAGGAGGTAATGTGCGTGCGAATATAATACTGCACATGTAGTATAATAGGTATGTAGACATTCTCGATCAGCCGTTCGAACATTGATGGAGACGGAAATTAGGACGGAGAAGATGCTGTATCTTTTGGCCTCGGTTGGGCACGATCGGTAAAGATGGAAATCTTCTATTGGGTATTAAACCTCTCTGTGGCGTTGATTTTTCACATTCCTTCAGTCGCGGCATTCCCCAAAAAGTATCTTGGTGGCGATAACCCCGAATAGACGTAGACGAAGCCATTGGTATAGTCCAGTGTATTAATTCCGCCCGTTCGATGCATTATCTGATGAGTCCCATCTTCTAGTAGGATTGCTCGCAGATTCATCCTCGTCATAAGTCTTGTCACGTCTTCGTCCTTCCTTGCCACTGAGAGAGATGTAAATAATTATAAGTTTACCAGCAAGCAATTAGTCAGGCGTTGCTTTCGATTCTAGTCCATCTTGCAGGACTTTGGACCAAGTATGAACAACATAAATAACGAATCAAAAAGCTCCTTCGAGAGGGCTACTTCTCTCGCAGCAGGACCGCGATGAGTATGCTACAAGCTCATGAAGCGTGCGCACACGCGAAAGCAATGAGTCTTTCATGTCGCTCTCCTGAAGAAGATCCGGGCGCGCGAACATGGATGGACTCATTACGGCCGACTTGGTGGGGAGAGTTTTGGTGGCCGACTTGGTGTGGGAAATTTGGGTGGCCGACCTGGTGGCCGACTTAGTGAGAGAATCTTGGTGGCCGACTTGGTGGCCGACTTGGTGGGAGAATTTTGGGTGGCCGACTTGGTGGGGGAAATTTGGTGGCCGACTTGGTGGGAGAATTTTGGGTGGCCGACTTGGTGGGAGAAATTCTGGTGGCCGGCCGACTTAGTGGCCGACTTGGTGGGGAAATTTTGGTGGCCGACTTGGTGAGGGAAATTTAGTGGCCGACTTGGTGGGGAGAATTTTGGTGGCCGACTTGGTGAGAGAAAATTTGGTGGGGAAAACTTTTGGTGGCCGACTTGGTGGGGAAATATTTAGTGGCCGACTTGGTGGCCGACTTGGTGGCCGACTTGGTGGTTTAGTAAGCAGCTGACTTGGTGAATAAAGCCTTAATTAAAGGGTCCCCCAGTGAGCTGCGCGACAACGCTCTTTACTTATCTATGCCTCCAAGCATCTTCCGGTACAGAACTCATTCTCTAGCTTCGGCATCAAACCGATCTCTGAGGATATAACTGTCAATGCTCTCACCAATTTAGTACCTGTATATACGATTGTAAATTTTAACATTATTAGTTCTCCTATCGTCAGTCCTAGATAGGAGTATTCTGTGATTAGGAGGCTGTATACATGGAAGACGTTGGCTTTAACGTGAAATCCAAAAGACACATAATTCAAGATGTAATTCACAGGATTCCACCTGCTATCCGTCCGTTGTACTCGTAGTAATCATGGGCATAGAGAGCTCTTCTGGCTCAGAAGGATTTGGAAATTATTGAATTATACCGCGTCCCTCTATAATGTTTTAAATGCTATAGATACGCGAGAGAGATTGATTTTACCATGGACAGATCGAGTAAGGTAGTACAGCTCCACTCGTAGATATTTGAGGTATATAACAGCCTGTTGTCAAGGTTAGCAATTTATCCTCTATCCTAACCTCTCATTATGCAAGAAGTATCCATCGTGAGGTCGACTGAGATAGTAACGAAGCTTGTTTGAAAGCAAATCACTGCTTAATTCCAGATGGCTCGCACCATTGAGCGTCACTGTTTTCATATTTTATCATTACCGACATAGAGGAACCTAGTCTAGCACCTCGAATATCTTCTCTTACAGGATGGAAGGAATGCTCTCACATTCAGTAACAGTTAGATCAACGACGCTGTAATCCTTTATCTCCGCAAAAGGTTGAAACAACAAGGACTCGATAGCGAGAATGTGAACAAAGAGGTGGTCCATCGAGGACAAAGGTCAGATCAATGCCGCGATGGGTAGGAAAAGACAAACTTTGCTTTTGTATCAACGTAAACTCATAGCCACGCTATCGGTAATCCTGGTGATAAGGATCATTCAACGTGTCATCGGTTTTGCGGTACTTCCTATGTATGTTGTCCGTCCTTAGATGACAGATCCCAAGAGGTCAATAATGGCGATTTTCTGATCAGTGCGCCTATGTATGTCAAAGGTGGAACCATTGAAATGCATCGCCATATGAGCCACACCACCAAGTCGGCCACCAGGTATGTTGAGGTAACCCTCGAAGTTCTGGAGACACACTTGAAGAATCTCAACGAATCCATAGTTTCAGCGCCTGAAGACAACTCTCGCTTATCTTGTAGGCCTGCATCAATCGACAACAGCTAGACTCATCCGCCGTCGGGACCCGGACCCCAGTCTTCAGCATTGCAGACTCTCTGAGAAATTACCAAGCACGAGTGCAAGAGGCGAGGGTTGCTAAGCCAGCTCTCGTCGATGTGGTTGCATTATTTGGTATTGCGGAGACAAATTGCAGATTATATTAAGAGAGAGAATGTGCCTCTGCGCCAAAGTAAGTCGACATGGTGAGCCAACCTGATTGGTGGCCAACTTGGTGGCCGACTCGGTGAGCCGACTTGGTGGATTAGTAAGCGGCCGACTTGGTGGCCGACTTGGTGGGAGAATCTTGGTGGCCGACTTGGTGGGAGAATCTTGGTGGCCGACTTGGTGGGAGAATCTTGGTGGCCGACTTAGTGGGAGGATCTTGGTGGCCGACTGGTAGAGAAAATTTGGTGGCCGACTTGGTGGGAATATTTTGGTGGCCGACTTGGTGGCTTAGTAAGCAGCCGACTTGGCAGCCGACTTGGTGGCCGACTTGGTGGCCGACTTGGTGGGCCGACTTGGTGGGCGACTTGGTGAAAAAAAATTGGTCGCCGACTTGGTGGATTAGTAAGCGCCAGATTGACATGAAATTTCAATCCCTTTCATCAGCTCTCTTCAACTATCAGCCTCTATATGCGCCAGATCATCACCTTAAGAGGTCACTTGCATGAATCGGAATGTACAACCAGGCGTAAGCGTACTAGCGCCTGGCTTCGCGATGTTCTGGTCGATTTGCAGCTCGTGGAAAGTGACGAGAAGCCTGCTTCAAAATGTTCAATGCAGTTCATCCATGAGAGCCGGCGGGGCTCCGAGAGGTATATCAAGGTAATAGGATAACCTTAGGCTGGTTCAACATGGACACAAATCCGAGTGACCGTATAATCTCTAGTCTGTTGCTCTATTATTCACCTTATGATGAACTTGCGGTAATTTTTGCCTGCTTGGAACAAAGGAAATATGAATGCGCAGCTCTACTTCTCTTTTCCCAAGTACAAACATACATGTCAGACATAGTTGCGAATGTTTTAATCGTCAGCGTTTGCGCATGAGATAATCAACGCTATGAAGCCTTCCAATCTCATGGTTGTCCTTGTCACAAACGAACGACATATGCGGTGCATTTCTCACTGTGTGGTGATTAATACAAGAGACATTCACGACACAGTGCTTGGTCTGTGCGAACTGGAAAGTGTGAAAGAAAACTGTTGTGTTGTGCTCAGGGATTAACACAAACACCCCGCTTAACAGTCGACGTTTGACATCTGCCAGCATGTCTATATCTACGCTTCCATTATGCTCATTTCCTACACTCTTCCATCATCTTCACCAGACAGATTCTAGATCGCTATGGCTCAACAGGTGGCTTCCCCCCGCAACTCTCCTGCGATGATCATAAATGTACCTAGAGAGCGTGGACAGACACGCTCACAGGCCGGCACGCTTGAGTACAAGGATCCAATGGACAACACTTGGAGTGAATCACTATGTCCTGAACTTTCATCGTCGACACTGACGATCTGATAGAGCCAGCGGTACATCTGGAAACTTTGAGGACGCGCCTGGTCGAAGAAGCTCCTCCCAGTCTGTACAGTGAGTAAATATATATAAATCTGGCTGAGTAACACAACATCAGCTGATCAGCACAGCGCATGCGAAAGAGAAAGGATATGACGCTGCAGACGTCACCACCTTCCTCGCCAAGGATCAGCCATACGGCTCCAACCGCGATGATCGGGATCCACTGCTATTCCAGATCTTCAGCACGGGTCTTCGGGGTGTTAAGCCCATCAGCTATCTGACGGACGGAGGACTGATCGTTCTGGACGCTTTCGATCACGGAATTCGTGACTTCCCATCAGTTCTTCCCAAATGCCTGAGCTCCAATCTTGGCGGGTACGACATCATGAACTACTTTCGCCAAAATCAGTATATCACACTGTTTGATCTGATAGGTACGTGGGATATGTTCCCACTATATATATAAATGTTATTGACAATCAGCATCAGCTCGTATGCCAAACGGCTATCACGAGCAGAATTCAGTAGGAGACGTCACATGGCACGAAGGACCACCAAGATACGGAACAGTCGGTATGCGGGCTACGAGATTTCGTTTGCACGCAGGTCTGCTCTCATGGAAGCGACGGACGGGAAGTGATGCCAAGAACGCAAAGATCCTTAGTTTAATTCCCGCGAACTGCAAAGACCCCCGCGTAAATTCCACGGCATCATACCGTGACTTTACCGAAGCTGAGCAGGCAGAGGTACGGAGAGTACTAGCGGGCACTGCTCCTGGACGACGCAGGATTGCGAATCGGAACATCTGGAGAACGAACCGAAGGGGGAATGACGAGAATGAAGAGGATAGTGAGGCCACCATAGACGCTGTCAACGAGGCTGATGAGAATGAGTCACGGAAACGACTTCTGATCGGGCACGATTGGATTGCGAAACGGATTCACGAAGGAGGCAATGGGGACGGAGTGACTCGACAAGTCAGCAACCCCGAGGATATCCAATCGATTCCGGGAGATAGTACGAATGACAAAAAGGCCAAGCACGGACGGGAAAGGGTCACGCCTTCGATACCGGCCAACATCTCAAGCCCTGATCCAAATGTTAACCACAATCCTAGAGATGCTGCCTTACCTGTGGCAGGTCCATCCGCCACTCCGATCCCAGTGAAAGGAAAATCCGACAAGAGTGTCCAAGACGGAATCTCCGAACCTTTCGATAGCGCATACGACTCTGACAAGCCCCTAGCCAAGCGTCAGCGAGCCACTCGTCCGCCGCACCTTGCCAATCCCAACAACAGCCACGACCTCGATGGTCCAACCCAGGTGGAAGATCACACAGAGCAAACAGATTACCGCTACATCGATCCTCGCACCAACGAAGACAAAAGGGCAATCCAGCAGGCATTGGAGCTGACTCGTGAGGACTTCCGCAAGAAGACAAGGATGAATGTGCCGCCACGTCTGGCCACCAAGTTCAGAGACGAGAGCTATGTTTCTCAGCGGCTTCGTTTGCAGGATATGCTTTCGAAGGTATGGGTGGGATCCGGGGCACCGCCACAGCTTTATAATCTTCCGGCGTGGTATGGAGGGTTCGTGAAGTGGAGGATTCCAGATGAGGAAGGCATGGATCTTTACTCTAGTGTGATAGAGTAGATTTATTAATAGTAATGAAGATGGATTGTAGCATGCAACTACTTTTTTCATGAATAAAAACATGAATAAGAAAGAAACAGAGAGCTCACATTGAACCGGTGATTGGTGGCCGATTTGGTAAGCCTACTTAGTGGGAGCCGACTTGATGGGTTAGTAAGCAGCCGACTTTGGCCGAATCAGTAGATTAGTAAGTGGCCGACTTGGTGGCCGACTTGGTGGAGGAATTTTGGGGGCCGACTTGGTGGGGGAAATTCTGGTGGCCGACTTGGTAGGAGAAGTTTTGGTGGCCGACTTAGTGGATTAGTAAGCGGCCGACCGACTTGGTGGCCGACTTGGTGAGGGAAATTTGATGAGCTTACTAATCCACCAAGTCGGCCACCAAAATTCTCTCACCAAGTCGGCCACCAAGTCGGCCACC
>JAABUY010000229.1_pt1 | contig 110095 bp, 109 predicted proteins | sample 5560271 | NCBI WGS metagenome assembly JAABUY01 (sample SAMN10711886, study PRJNA513374) | rock metagenome | isolation source: Antarctica rocks | place: Antarctica: Victoria Land, University Valley | reverse complement strand
AGAAAGCTCGCCAGGAGCAAGCTTTCCTGGTTCACCCGAGGACTGCGCAAAGCTCTCAGACTTATGCTCCGAGCCCTGCCATTGCCAAAGCTCTGGGAGTGCCTGCTAAACTGATGGATGGTGAGCGGATGGCCCTCAAAAAGGCGGTTCAGGAACGAGAATCGCTCCGTGTACTCAGTCCTCAAATTCTCACCTTGCTGCTCAGTTATGTCAGCATCCATAGCTCGATCGAGCATGGATTTCATGGAGCCACGGATGTTTTTTGAATCTTTTAGTGCAAAGTAGCGAAGAACGAGCTGGCAATCACCCATACTCGAGTAGAGCAAATTATCCTTGCGCGCCGGATTTTCGTAGTAGTCGTTTGGATCGGTTTCGATGTAGGGTGGAATATCGAAAACTTTTGTGAATAGTGCATTTCGGGTTAGGTCAATAATTACTCTGTTTAGAGGGCCAGGATTTAAAGCGTTTCGAATTTCTTGCGGGTTTAGCTTAGTGCCACCAGTGTTAAGACGGTCAAAAATGAAGCGCCGGATGTCGGTGAGGCTCAACCGAGCAGCAACCTTCTCCGGCTGACTTTCAAGTAGAAGAACGATGGCGGACAGGCTGGCACGGTCCAGAGCGCGTTTGATGCGTGGCGGGCATCGGAAGTAACGCAGTCCATTGAGAGGCTTTAGCGCAATTAAGCCTGACAGGGGAAAATCACCAGCGATGAATTCGCGAACAGAATTAAGGCGTTGCTGGCCGTCCATCACTTCGTACCGTGCAGAATCGCTTTCATAAAGAAAAATTGGTGGTACCGGGATGTTGAGCAGCAAGGACTCGACGAGCTTACTTTTTTGAACTGCACTCCAGCGTAGCCGGCGCTGGTACTCGGGGCGTAGATTTAATACTTCACCCTTGTCGATCAGATCACGGATCTGCGGCAGGAAAAAATTGTTAGTTTGGTAAACAATACGGAAAGCGTTGTTCGCGAAGAATTCATCAGGATCTATCCTGCCACTCTCGACATGCGCGATTTCCGGTTCTTTATCCGGGTCGCTCATTAAAACTTCGATGTTCATTCTACCTCGCACGCCTTTGATAATAGTTCCGTCCACCGCAGGTCATAGCGAACTTTTGAGAAAGTTGAGTTATTTGTATGGCGCAATCTTTGTAGCACATCCATCGTGTCCGGTTCAGCCCAGCCGCCCGGCGAAGTCCTGCACGAACTGCCACGCCACCCGCCCGGACCGCGCGCCACGGGTGACCGACCACTCGACCGCGGCGGCCCGCAGCGCCTCGGGGCTGGCCGCCAGGCCGAGCGCCGCCGCGTAGCCCTCGACCATGGCGAAGAACACCTCCTGGTCGGCGTTGTGGAAGCCGATCCACACGCCGAAGCGGTCGGACAGCGACACCTTCTCCTCGGTCGCCTCGCTGGGGTTGATCGCGGTGGCGCGCTCGTTCTCGATCATCTCGCGCGGCATCAGGTGGCGGCGGTTGCTGGTCGCGTAGAACAGCACGTTGGCCGGCCGCCCCTCGATGCCGCCGTCGAGCACCGACTTCAGCGCCTTGTAGTCGGCGTCCTCGCGCTCGAAGCTGAGGTCGTCGCAGAACACCAGCACGCGCCGAGGCTGCGCCCGCAGGTGGCGCAGCAGGTCGGGCAGGGTGGCCACGTCCTCGCGCGCGATCTCGACCAGCACGAGACTTCCCGGCGACTGCGTCAGGGCGGCGTGGTGGACGGCCTTCACCAGGCTCGACTTGCCCATGCCCCGCGCGCCCCACAGCATCGCGTTGTTGGCCGGGCGACCGGCGGCGAACTGCAGCGTGTTGGCCAGCAGGATCGACTTCTGCCGCTCGATGCCGCGCAGCAGGCCGAGGTCGACCCGCGCCACCTCGGCCACCGGCGCCAGCAGCGGCGGCCTCGGGTGCCACACGAAGGCGTCCGCCGCCTCCAGGTCGAGCGGCGGCGAGTCCGGCGGGGCCAGCCGGTCGAGGCTGGCCGCGATGCGTCCGAGGATTTCGAGGTGGCGCTTGTTCATAGGGCTGCCTTGACGTGCGGGGGGTGGAAACTATGGTCCGCGCGCAACCACCGCAATCTGGAACATCCCATGCCGATCTCCGCCGCGTACGCCCAGACCGCTGCCGCCCAGACTGCGACAGGACCGGGCGGCCTGCTCGGCTCATTGGGGGCGGCCGGCCAGTTCCTGCCGATCGTGCTGATCTTCGGCGTGTTCTATTTCCTGCTGATCCGCCCGCAGCAGCAGAAAGCCAAGGAGCTGAAGACGGCGCTGAACGGCATCAAGCGCGGCGACCGCGTGGTCACCGGCGGCGGCATCGTCGGCACCGTGCAGATGGTGCGCGACAACAGCAACGAGATCGAGGTCGAGATCGCCCCCAACGTCCGCGTCAGCGTGGTCCGCGAGACCATCAACAGCATCATCCAGCCGGTCGCCGCCAACGACCGCAAGGCTGTGAAATCGGCCTAGCTGCCGTGCCGGCCCCGCGTGGGCCAGCACGGCCGAAAAGTCAGAGCCGTTCGGCGGCGAACTCGTAGTTGGCCAGCTTGTCGAGCCAGTTGGTGACGTAATCCGGGCGGCGGTTGCGGAAATCGAGGTAGTAGCTGTGCTCCCACACGTCGATGCCGAGCAGCGCCGTGCCCTCGCCGGTGGCCAGCGGGTTGCTGCCGTTGGGCGTCTTGGCGACCTTCAGCATGCCGTCGGGGGCCAGCACCAGCCACGCCCAGCCGCTGCCGAACTGCGTCGTGGCGGCGGTCTTGAAGGCGTCCTTGAACGCCGCGACCGAGCCGAAATCGGTGATGATCTTGCCTTCGAGCTTTTCCGGCATGGCGCCGCCGGACGGGCTCATCATCTGCCAGAACAGGGTGTGGTTCCAATGCTGGCCGGCGTTGTTGAACACCGGGGCCATGTCGGCCTTGCCGTGGCTCAGCTGGACGATCTCCTCCAGCGACTTGCCTTGCAACTCCGGCTGCTTCTCGACGAAGCCGTTCAGCGCCGTGACGTAGGCTTGGTGGTGCTTGTCGTGGTGCAGCTCCATCGTCTCCTGGCACATGCCGCGCTCGGCCAGCGCGCTGTGCGGATACGGCAGGGGGGGAAGTTCGAAAGCCATGATGCGACGCTCCTGAAATTTTCGATGAGCCCCGAACAGCTATTGGGGGCAGCCTGACACGTCAAGCGCAAGGCGAGCTGTCGGCGCTGGGCGAGATGGCGCGCCGGCACGACCCCGACCGTTTCTTGTGCGCGCTGTTCGCGCCGAGTGCCCGGCGCGAGTCGCTGTTCCTGCTGATCGCCGTCAACCACGAGCTGGCGCGCGCCCGGGAGGTGACCAGCCAGCCGATGCTGGCGCTGATCCGCCTGCAATGGTGGCGCGAGGTGGCCGAGGGGGCGGTGCGCCACCATGAGGTGGCCGGGCCGCTCGCCGCGGCGCTGGCGGCGGGCGAGATCCTGGCCGCCGACGTGCTGGCGATGATCGAGGGCCGCGAGACGGAGGCTGACGAGGCGATCCCGAGCCTCGACGCCTGGCAGGGCTACGTCCGCGCCACCGCCGGCGCGCTGGCCGTGGCGATGGCGCGGCGTCTGGGCGCGGACGCGGCGGCGCTGGGGCGGATCGAGGCGCTCGGCGTCGCATACGGCGTCGCCGGCCAGCTCCGCAACGTTCCCGCGGCGGCGAGCCAGGGCCGCTGCATGTTGCCGCTCGACTTGTTGCAGGCGCATGGGCTGACGGCTGAGATGGTGGTCGCCCGTCCGGACGACCCGGCGCTGCGGCCGGTGCTGGCGGAGCTGGCGGCGTGGGGGCGGCGACTGCTCGGGCCGCGCGTCGCGGTGCCACGGCCGTTGATTGCCGCGGCGCTTCCCGGCGTGCTGGCCCGCCGCGACCTCGGCCGGGTCGGGCGCGCTCCCGGCCCGCGCGGCGGCGGCGACAAGCTCGCGGTGGCGGCTGCGGCGGCGGCCTGCCGGGTGTAGCTACAGGTCGCGCCAGGCCGGTTGCGCGCCGGGATGCGGCAGCCTGGTCGCTTCGAACACGCCGCGGGCGATGGCGCGCGCCATGGCCAGCGCCGCGCAATGCCCCAGCTCCAGCAGCTCCGCCGCGTCGCCCAGCGCCCGGCGCTCGGTGCTGGCGGCGAACATGGTGTCGCCGTCCATCGGCGCGTGCGCCGGCAGGATCGCCCGCGCCAGCCCGTCATGCGCCATCACCGCCAGCCGGTGCGCCTGCGCCTTGGTCAGCGTGGCGTCGGTGGCGACCAGCCCGATGGTGGTGGCCGGCGCGTCCAGGCCCTTGGCCCGCAGCACGACGTCGGCGGGCGTGATCGCCGCCGGCCAGCCGAGGCCGCCGAACTCGCCCGCCACCTCGAACGGCGCCGCCCAGAAATGGCGACCGGACCCGATCGTCGGCGATCCCATGGCATTGACCGCGACGATGGCGGCGACGCGGTGCCCGGCCGAGGTCACGGCGCTGGCGCTGCCCAGGCCGCCCTTGCAGGTCGCGGTGCTCGCTCCCGTGCCGGCCCCCACCGAACCGAGCGCCACCGCGCCGCCAGCCTGCGCCGCCGCCATCCAGCCGAGGTCGCGATAGGGCGAGAACCGGCCCCAGTCCTTGTCGCCGCCGTTGGCGAGGTCGAACAGGATCGCCTGCGGGACCAGCGCCACCAGCTGCCCGGCGAACACCGCGCCACGCCCTTGCGAGCGCAGCCAAGCCTGCACCCCGCCGGCCGCGTCCAGCCCGTAGGCCGAGCCGCCCGAGAGCACGACGGCGTCGATCCGCTCGACGCTGCGCTCGGGCGCCAACAGGTCGGTGTCGCGCCCGCCCGGCGCGCCGCCGAGCGCGCACACCGACGCCACCGCCGGCCGGTCGAACAGGATCACGGTCACGCCCGAGCCGAGCGCCAAGTCGGTCGCGTGCCCCACGGCCAGCCCAGCGATGTCGGCCAACGTGTTGTCCATGGCCCTGCATAGCCGGGCCGCTCGCATCCGCGATAGCCGCGACGCCCTGGCGCCGTTAAACTGCGGCGGCAATTCGAGGAGACATGCGGTGGCGGAAAGCCCATTCGAGGCGGCCCTGATCGTAGGCGCGGGGCCGGGCGTCAGCGCCTCGCTGGCCCGCCTGTTCGCGCGCGAGCGGATGCAGGTGGCGTTGGCGTGCAGGGCCTCGTCGAAGCTGGCGGAGCTGGCGCGCGAGACCGGCGCCGTGCTGTTCGACTGCGACGCCTCCGACCCGACGGCGGTCGCCAAGCTGTTCGTAGACGTCGAGGCGGCGATCGGCGCGCCCGACGTGGTGGTCTACAACCCGAGCTACCGGGTGCGTGGGCCGCTGGTCGACCTCGACCCCGCCGAGGTGGCGCGCACGCTCGACGTCACCGCGTTCGGCGCGTTCCTGGTCAGCCAGCAGGCGGCGCGGCGGATGCTGCCGAACCGGCACGGCGCAATCCTGCTGACCGGGGCTTCGGCCGGGATCAAGGGCTACCCGCAATCGGCCCCGTTCGCGATGGGCAAGTTCGCGTTGCGCGGCCTGGCGCAAAGCATGGCGCGCGAGCTGTCGCCACAAGGCATCCACGTCGTCCACATGGTCGTCGACGGCGGCATCCGCAGCGCCGGCCGCGCCCCGGACCCGCAGCACCCGGACGCGCTGCTCGACCCCGACGCCATCGCTAGCGCCTACCTGCACCTGCTGCACCAGCCGCGCAACGCCTGGAGTTGGGAGCTGGAGGTGCGGCCCTGGGTGGAGACCTTCTAACCCCAGCCGCCGCAGGCAGCCGGTGTTGCGGACAACTCTCCTTCGTGCCACATCGCGCAGCCATGCGCCTGTAGCTCAACGGTTAGAGCGGGCCGCTCATAACGGCTTGGTTGCGGGTTCGATTCCTGCCAGGCGCACCAGCCACCGCCGATCGAAGGAGCCTCGCGGATGCCCGCTTACCAGTATGTCTACGTGATGAAAGACCTCACCAAGGCGTTCCCGGGCGGGCGCGAGGTGTTCAAGGGCATCACCCTGTCGTTCCTGCCGGGCGTGAAGATCGGCGTGCTCGGCGTCAACGGCGCCGGCAAGTCCACGCTGCTCAAGATCATGGCCGGGATCGAGACCGAGTACGGCGGCGAGGCCTGGGCCGCCGAGGGCGCGCGCATCGGCTACCTGTCGCAGGAGCCGCAGCTCGACGAGACCTTGAGCGTGTCGGAGAACGTGCAGCTGGCGTTCGGCCCGCTGAAGGCCGCGCTCGACCGCTTCAATGCGATCAGCAACGAGTTCGCCGAGCCGATGGACGACGCGCGGATGAACACGCTGCTCATGGAGCAGGCGGAGCTGCAGGAGAAGATCGACGCCGAGGACGGCTGGGAATTGGAGCGCCGGGTCGAGATCGCGCTTGACGCGCTGCGCTGCCCGCCGCCGGACAGCCGCGTCACCAACCTGTCGGGCGGCGAGCGGCGGCGGGTGGCGCTGTGCCGGCTGCTGCTGGAGAAGCCCGACATCCTGCTCCTCGACGAGCCGACCAACCATCTCGACGCCGAAAGCGTCGCCTGGCTTGAGCACACGTTGCGCGACTACGCCGGCACCGTGCTGGTGGTGACGCACGACCGCTACTTCCTGGAGAACGTGACCAACTGGATTCTGGAACTGGAGCGGGGGCGCGGCTACCCGTTCGAGGGCAACTACTCCAGTTGGCTCGACCAGAAGCGCAAGCGGCTGAAGCAGGAGGAGAAGGAGGAAAGCTCGCGGCAGCGGGCGCTGGCGGCGGAAGCCGAGTGGATCGGCAGCTCGGCGCGAGCTAGGCAGACCAAGAGCAAGGCGCGTATCCAGAAATACGAGGAGATGCTGCAAAAGAGCCAGGAGCAGCAGACCGGCGTCGCCGAGATCGTCATCCCGCCCGGCCCGCGCCTCGGCGGCACCGTCATCGTGGCCGACCAGCTGCGGAAAACCTACGGCAACCGTCTGCTCATCGATGACCTCAACTTCAAACTGCCCCCGGGAGGCATTGTCGGCGTGATCGGGCCGAACGGCGCCGGCAAGACCACGCTGTTCCGCATGATCACCGACCAGGAGCACCCAGACGCCGGCACGCTGACCATCGGCGACACCGTGAAGCTCGGCTACGTCGACCAGAGCCGCGCCAGCCTCAACCCGGACAACTCGGTGTGGCAGGAGATCAGCGGCGGCACCGACATCATCCACCTGGGCAAGCGGGCGGTGGCGTCGCGCGCCTACGTCGGCGCGTTCAACTTCAAGGGCAGCGACCAGCAGAAGAAGGTCGGCATCCTGTCCGGCGGCGAGCGCAACCGCGTCCACCTGGCGAAGATGCTGAAGGACGAGAGCAACGTCATCCTGCTCGACGAGCCGACCAACGACCTCGACGTGGACACCTTGCGGGCGCTGGAGGAGGCGCTGGAGGAGTTCGCCGGCTGTGCCGTCATCATCACCCATGACCGCTGGTTCCTCGACCGGCTGGCGACGCACATCCTGGCATTCGAGGGCGACAGCCACGTCGAATGGTTCGAGGGCAACTTCCAGGCCTACGAGGAGGACAAGCGGCGGCGACTCGGCAACGACGCGGTGGAGCCGCACCGGATCAAGTATCGGCCGCTAATGCGCTAAGCCGGGTGCACAGCGGAATTGCGGCGTGCCCAACCAGTTCTGGTGCGTGCAGACCGGCCGGCTCGACTTGCGGCCGGTGGCGGGGTCCGATCTGCCCGACCTGGTGGCGATCAAGTCCGACCCGCGCAGCTTCGCGCTGCTGCTCGGCGGCGTCCGCAACCGCCAGCAGGCGACCGAGGAGCTGGCCGTCGACATCGCGTTCTGGGGCCAGCACAAGGTCGGCATGTGGGCGGTGCGCGAGCGGCGCGGGCAGGCTTTCGTCGGCGTTACCGGCATCATGGGCCGCGGCGACGGGCGCGGCATGGCGCTGCGCTTCGCGCTCAGCGCGCATTGCCGGGGCCGCGGCTACGCCAGCGAGGCGGCATCGGCGGCGCTGCGGTTCGCGCATGAGCGGGCCGGGCTGGCGCGCGTGGTGGCGGTGGCGCGCGGCACCAACATGGCCAGCCGCGAGGTGCTGGCGGCGATCGGCATGAACCGGCACGAGGAGTTCATGCAGTACGGCCACCGGATGCTGCTGTATGAGAGCGTGGTCGACGCCGGCGCGTCGGAGCGGCGCATCGGCATCACGCCGCCGGCTGTGGCCGTCCGCTGAGCGCGCCGCATCCCGACACCTGGCTGCAGCCGGTCGCCGCCGGCCTATACTGCGAGCCGGGCGGCTTCTACATCGACCCGGTGCAGGCGGTGGAGCGCGCGGTCGCCACCCACGCCCACGCCGACCATGCCCGGCCGGGACATGCCGCCGTGCTCGGCACCGAACCGACGCTGGCCATCATGCGGACGCGCATGGGCGAGGAGGCCGCCGGCCGCTCGCAGCAGGCGCTGGCGTACGGCGAGCGGCTGCGGGTTGGCGAAGTCGAAATTTGGTTGCAGCCGGCCGGGCATGTGCTCGGCTCGGCGCAGGTCGCCATCGAGTACCGCGGCAGCCGCATCGTGGTCAGCGGCGACTACAAGCGCCGCTTCGACCCCACCGCCGACAGCTTCGTGCCGATCCCCTGCGACGTGTTCGTGAGCGAGGCGACGTTCGCGCTGCCGGTGTTCCGCCATCCGCCGGCCGAAGCGGAAATCGCCCGGCTGCTGGCCAGCGTGGCGTTGTTCCCGGAGCGCACCCACGTCGTCGGCTGCTACGCGCTGGGCAAGTGCCAGCGGTTGATCGCGCTGTTGCGCGCCGCCGGCTGGGACGCGCCGATCTGGCTGCATGGCGCATTGCTGCCGCTGTGCCGGGTCTACGAGGCGCACGGCATCCCGCTTGGCGACCTGCGCCCGGCGACGGTGGCCGACAAGGCGCAGCTGGTCGGCCAGATCGTGCTGGCGCCGCCCGGGGCCATCGCCGACCGCTGGGCGCGCCGCCTCGCCGAGCCGGTGGTGTGCCTCGCGTCCGGGTGGATGCAGGTGCGTCAGCGGGCGCGCTCGCGCGGCGTCGAGCTGCCGCTGGTGATCTCCGACCATGCCGACTGGGACGAGCTGTTGGCGACCTTGGACGAGGTGGCCGCGCCGGAAGTCTGGGTGACGCATGGCCGCGAGGAGGCGCTGATCCACGCCGCCGGGCTGCGCGGCATCCGCGGCCGGGCGCTGCGGCTGATCGGCTACGGCGATGAGGAGGAGGACGAGCCACCGCCTGTTGCCGTCGCATGATCGCCTTCGCCGATCTGCTGGAGCGGCTGGTGTTCACCCCCGGCCGGCTCGCCAAGATCGCCCTGCTGCGGCGCTACTTCGCGACCCAGCCGGACCCCGACCGCGGCATCGGCCTGGCGGCGGTGACCGGCGAGCTGTCGTTCGCCGCCGCCAAGTCGGGCATGATCCGCGAGCTGATCGAGGGCCGCGCCGATCCCGAGCTATTTGCCTGGTCGTACGACTACGTGGGCGACCTGGCCGAGACGGTGGCGCTGATGTGGCCGGCCAGCGCCAGCAACGCCGGACCGCCCTCGCTGCCCGAGGTGGTGGCGACGCTGACCGCCACGCCGAAGTCCGAGCTGCCCATGGTGGTAGCCGGCTGGCTGAATTCGTCGGACGCCTCGGTGCGGCTGGCGCTGTTGAAGCTCATCACCGGCAGCCTGCGGGTCGGCGCCTCGGCCCGGTTGGCAAAAATTGCGCTGGCGGAGATCGCGGCGCACCCGGTGGCGCCCGACGACATCGAGGAGGTGTGGCACGGCCTGCTGCCGCCGTACGCCGAGCTGTTCGCCTGGATCGAGGGGCGCGGGCCGAAACCCGATCCTGCCGACGCGCCGGTGTTCCGCCCGCCGATGCTGGCGCACCCGCTGGAGGCCCCGGACATCGCGGCCCTCGACGCCGCGGCGTTCCGCGCCGAATGGAAGTGGGACGGCATCCGGGTGCAGCTGGTGGCGACCCCGGGCGGGCGGCGGCTGTACTCGCGCGGCGCCGAGGACATCTCCGGCGGCTTTCCCGAGATCGTCGACGCGATGCAGTTCGAGGCGGTGCTCGACGGCGAGTTGCTGGTGCTGCGGCAGGACACCGTGGCGCCGTTCGCCGACCTCCAGCAGCGCCTCAACCGCAAGGTGGTCGGGGCCAAGACGATGGCCGAGTTCCCGGTCGGCGTGCGCCTGTACGACCTGCTGTTCGACGGCGCAGAGGATTTGCGTACCCTGCCGTTTGACCAGCGGCGGGTGCGGCTGGAGGCTTGGTTCGCGCAACACCGGCCGGCGCGCATGGACCTGTCGCCGCTGATCCCGTTCGCCTCGCTGGACCAGCTGGCGGCGTTGCGCGAGACCGCCCGGGCGGCGTCCATCGAGGGCCTGATGCTGAAGCGCGGCGACAGCGCCTACGTGCCCGGGCGGCCGAAGGGGCAGTGGTGGAAGTGGAAGCGCGATCCGCTCACTATCGACGCCGTAATGATGTATGCTCAGCGCGGCCACGGCAAACGCAGCAGCTACTACTCGGATTACACCTTTGGCCTGTGGCGCGAGGACGCCTGCGGGGCGGCGGAGCTGGTGCCGGTCGGCAAGGCCTATTCGGGCCTCACCGACGTCGAGGTCGGCTGGCTCGACAAGTGGATACGCAACAACACCACCGGCCGCTTCGGCCCGGTGCGCGAGGTGGCCAAGGCGATGGTGCTGGAGATCGCCTTCGACGCGGCGCAGCTCTCGACACGCCACAAGTCCGGCGTGGCGCTGCGCTTCCCCCGCGTGGCGCGGCTGCGGCGGGACAAGCCGGCCATCGAGGCGGACCGGCTGGAGACCCTGATGCGTATGCTGGAGGCCGCGATACCCCTCGCCACCCTGTAAGGTTCGTTCATGCCGTCTCGTTTGCTGCGGATCATGCTGGCGCTGGCGGCGTTCGGCTGGGGTACCGCTCACGCCGCCACGGCGCCGGTTTCCACGCCAGCCTTGCACGCCGCAAGTCCTGCGCCCGCGCCCGCTATGCTGACCGCCGCGCAGGCGCAGCAGGCGCTCGACATGCTGCAGGACCCGGCCAAGCGCACGCAGCTGCTGGAAGTGCTGCAAACCGTCGCCAAGGCGGCTCCGACGACCGTGGCCGGGCGTGCGGCAGCCGCCGCGGCAGCGGCTCCGCCGACATTGGCCGGCGAGGTGCTGCAGGCGCTGACCGAGGAGGCCAGCGCGGCGTCCAAGCAGGTCTCGACGACGGTGACCACCGTGGCGCAGTTCCCGTTATTGTACGACTGGCTACTGAACACGCTGCGTAATCCGGCGGCCCGCGCGCTGGTCAGCGACGCGACGTGGCGGATGCTGGTGGTGCTGGGGTGCGGCGTGCTGGCCGACCTGCTGGCGCACCTGGCGCTGCGCCGGCCACGGCGCTCGTTCGCCGCCGTCGCCGCCACGCATATGTCGTCGCGCGCCGCCGCCGCCGAGGCGCGCGGCGAGGAGGACCCGGTAATCCCGCGGCATGCCCGGACGGTCGCCCTGCTGCGCCGGCTGCCGCTGGCGCTGGCCAGCTTCCTGCTCGACCTGCTCGGCCCGGTGGCGTTCGCGCTGGTCACCTACGTGGCGCTGGGCGTCGTCGCCACCGACGCCAACATCCGGCAGATCATCATCACCGTGCTCAACGCCTACCTGTTGGCGCGGCTGGCGTTGTGCGCGACCCGGTTGCTGGTGGCTCCGCGCGCGCCGCCGCTGCGGCTGCTCCGGCTGTCGGACGCCGGCGCGTCGCAGACGATCAAATGGGCGCGCGCGCTGGCGATAACGCTGAGCTTCGGACCGGCGCTGGTGATGACGGCGCAGATGCTCGGCCTGTACCAGGACGCGGCAGATGCGATGCTGAAGCTGATCGGCTTGGTGTTCGCGCTGATGCTGGTGGGCCTCGTGCTGCGCGTGCGCGCCGCCGGCGCCGCGTTGATCCGCGGCGCCGGACTGGCTTCCGCCGACCGCAGCAAGGTGGTCGCCACCGTACGACGGCGCTTCGCGATGTTCTGGCACGTCTGGGCGATCCTGCTGATCGTGACCCTGTGGGCGGTCTGGGCGTTCGAGGTGCGCGACGGGTTGATGCGCGTGCTGCAGCTGTTCCTCACCACCGCGCTGGTCGCGGTGGCCGCGCGGCTGGTCGCCATCGCGCTGTTCGGGCTGGCCGACCGGATGTTCCGCCTCGATCCGGAACTGGCCCGCCGCTACCCGGGCCTGGAGCGCCGCGCCAACCGCTACGCGCCGCTCACCCGCCGCGTGCTGGGCATCGGCATCGTGGTCGCCAGCCTCATCGTGCTGCTGGAATTGTGGGGCTTCGACCCGATCTTCTGGCTCGACGACACGCAAATCGGCTCGCGCCTGTTGTCGGCGGCGTTCTGGATCGGCTTCGTGGCGGTGGTCGTTCTGCTGCTGTGGGAGGCGGCGAACGCGCTGCTCGAATCGCAGGTGTCGCACCTGATGGCGCAGTCGCAGCTGGCGCGGGCGGCGCGGCTGCGGACCCTGGCGCCGATCCTGCGCACCTCGCTGCTGATTGTCATGGTGGTGTTCCTGCTGCTCACCGTCATGAGCGAGCTTGGCGTCAACACCGCGCCGCTCCTGGCCGGCGCCAGCATCTTCGGCGTGGCGCTCGGGTTCGGCTCGCAGAAGCTGGTGCAGGACTTCATCACCGGCATCTTCCTGCTGCTGGAGAACGCCATGCAGGTCGGCGACTGGGTCACCGTGTCGGGCCTGTCCGGCGCGGTCGAGAACCTGTCGATCCGCACCATCTGGCTGCGCGCCGGCGACGGCTCGGTCCACATCATCCCGTTCAGCTCGGTCACCAGCGTCACCAACGTCAACCGCGGCATGGGCAACGCGGTGATCGGCGTCGTGGTCGCCGCCGCCGAGGACACCGATCAGGTGGGCGCGCTGCTGAAGGGCATCGGCGCCGAATTGCGCGCCGACAACACCTACGGCCCGATGATCCTGGCCGACCTCGAACTGTGGGGCGTCGACAAGGTGGACGGTTCGGGCGTCACCATCTCCGGCCAGATCTCCTGCACCGACAGCGGCCGCTGGGGCGTGCAGCGCGAGTTCAACCGCCGCATGAAGCGGTCCCTGCAACGCGAGGGCATCGAACTCGCGGTGCCGGTGCAGACGGTCGTGATGCAGCGGCAGCGCGACGCGCCGGTGCCGCCGTCGGTGCCGGAAGGCGCGGCCCCCGCGCCGGCCGCCGCCGAGGCGCTGTCGCCGCCGCCGTGAGGGACCGCTTCACCGTTTTTCGAGTTCGTCCGGCTTGTGTACCGCCTCGGCGCCGGTCTTGTCGCTTTTCACCAGGTACTGCGGATCGTCCACCGTGGCTTTGGCGACGTGGCTTTTCACCTTGGTGGCGGAGGTCACCTTCCTCTCGACCGTGCCGTGCGTCTCGCCTTGCGAGGTTCCCCAGGCTACCTTGTCGCCGGGCTTGAGAGCCTTAGCCATGAACCGTCCCCTGCTCGCGATGCGGCGGCAACGAAAGCCAGGCGGCCTGGGTTGCGCGATCTGGAGGGCTACGATGCAAGAGCGCGACACTGTGCGGACGCAGCGGCTGCTGCTGCGCCGCTTCGTCCCGGACGACCTGGAGCCGATGCACACGATCTTCAGCGACCCGGAGACGATGCGCTACTGGTCGACGCTGCCGCACGCCGCGCTGTCGGAGACCCAGGAGTGGCTGGACGAGACCATCGAGGCGGTCGCCGCCGACCAGTGCGACGATTTCGCGGTGACGTTCGGCGGCGTGCTGATCGGCAAGGCCGGGCTGTGGCGCAGCAACGAGATCGGCATGATCTTCGCCCGCCACAGCTGGGGCGGCGGCCTGGCGCGGGAGGCGCTGCGGGCGGTCATCGAGCGCGCGGTGGCGTCCGGCACCGACCCGATCGTGGCCGAGGTGGACCCGCGCAACCAGCGCTCGCTGCGCTGCCTGCAGGCGCTGGGCTTCGTCCAGACCGGCTCGGCGCAGCGCACCTTCTGCCTCGGCGGCGTCTGGTCGGGCAGCGTGTATCTGGCTCGCAGCAGCGGCTAGGGCGACGCGGACCGGCGTTGCGGAATGGAGCAGGGTGGTGCGCCGGCAATTCGCGTCGGCTATACGATGTTTTTGGCCGGGCGTGAAAGGTGCAGATGCAAGGAACGATCAGAGACCCAACGCAACGGCAGGCCTATCGCGAACAATGGGCTCGCGAGGTCGTCCCCGGGATGCGGGCCGCGGAAGTCGCGCCGTTGCGTTTGCTGCTTGCGGAAAAGCAGGCGTTGACGGTCATCGATGCGGGCGCAAACAAAGGCTTCTGGTCCAAGGCCTTTCTGTCCGAGTTCGAGAGCTGCGTCGACCATGTCTACATGATCGACGCCAGTCCGGAGAACGTTCGGGAACTGTGCCGACGCGATGACAACATGATGTTCAGCCCGGACGATCTTTCCCGCATCAGCGCCCATCATTTCGCGGTCGGCGCTCAAAGCGGGGTTGCCACGCTTTATACCAATGACGACGGCTCGCCATTAGCATCATTGTACGCCCACGAGGTGAACGGCTACTCGCACGAGGGGATGGCCGAAATCAAGCTGTCGAAAGAAATCACTGTTCCGCTGCGAACCATAGATGGTTTCCTGTCAGCGCAAAATATCGAGCATGTCGACGTCTTGAAGATCGACGTGGAGGGCTACGAGTTGCAAGCCCTGCATGGTGCCAAGAATGCTTTGAGAGCCAACAGGATCGACGTGATCGCATTCGAATTCGGCATGCATCAGGTCGAGGCAAGAAACTTCTTTTTCGACTTCTACAATTTCCTTAGTGAAAACCACTACAGGATGTATGCCGTCGTCGGCGGCACCGCGCATCCTTTAGACCGCTATGAATATCGTTTCGAAAAATTTGACGACAATTATATTTTCTTTGCGGAGTGCCTTTCTAGCCCGCGCCTCGACAATCCTGACGGTGTCGATAACGGCTCCAAAAGCCAAGCGGACGATAAGGAGGAGGAAGTTCCGGTCGATCTTCGATCCGACAAATCCAGGATGTCCGACGCGCTGGAGGAAATCAGCCAGCTGAAAAGTGAAATTCAAACCCGCGATGCACTGCTCAAGCAAAGCATGGCCAATCTGGCGAAAGCATTCACCGAGTCGACCTCGTGGCGGCTGACCTCCCCGTTGCGGATGCTACGGACCGCCCTGCAAACGCGCCGGTGACGTAGCGCGGCTGTCATCCGGCGGCGGCTCAGGAGTTCGATAGAAGCAGGAACTGCGCGGCCGCTTCCGCCGGCACCAGCGCGTGATTCCAGGAATCGCCATGAAAACGCACCTGCTGCTCCGGATGCAGCGGCGCATCGGAGCGGAGCGGCACATCGACATAGTTGTCCTCGACCAGGAAGCGCGTCAGCGCCGCCGCATCGGCCGGCGGCAACACCTCGACGAACAACAGCGGCCGCCAGCGGGCGATGGTTTGCCGTCCTCCTGCCAGCACGGCGGCCTCGTGTCCCTCAACGTCCATCTTGATCAGCGTCACGCGCTCGTGCGCGCAGGGATGCACGGCCAGGAAAGCGTCTAGCGTCACGGTTTGGACCGACTGCGCCTCGCTATGCGCCTCTTTAAACGCTTGTTCGAGCGAGGCGCTGGTTTCCATCAACCCGTGTTCCTGGGTTGGCACGTACAAGCTGGCCGTGCCGACGCCGTTGCTCAACGCCAACGGCACCGGCTCGAACCCGGGCCTTGGGCGACGCAAAGAAAGCCAAGCAGGCATAGAAGCCGGTGTTGGCGCCGACATCGATCACGACGCCTGGATCGCGTGCCACCCAGGCGTGGAACATGGCGGGCAAGGGACGCTCGAACTCAAGCCAGGAGGATCTCACGGCCGTCGCCACGATCTGGTCCCGTCCGCCGAGCGCGTCCATGAGCATGATCGACTTGCCGCCGGACCCGTTGGGAAGCTCGATCGCGAACATGGTGCCGGCGTCGTCCGGCCGCGCGTCGTAGGGAGCGGCGGCGTTTGGTGTGTTCGCGACCATCCGCGTAGCGAATGCTCTAACGGCGGCGGCGGCGCAACCCATCGAAATAAACTACCGCGATGATCAGGCCGCCAGTGATGATGCGCTGCCAGAACGCGTTGACGTTGAGCAGGTTGGCGCCGTTGGCGATGGTGGTCAGCAGGAAGCTGCCGAGCAGCGGCCCCTGGATGCTGCCGATGGCGCCGAACAGGCTGGTGCCGCCGATCACCGAGGAGGCGATGGACTGCAACTCGTAGCCCTGGCCGGTGGTGGCGTTGCCGATGCCGATCCGCATGGTGGTGAGGATGCCGGCGAACGAGGCCAGCACGGCGCTCAGCATGTAGGCCACGAACAGCATCCGCTGGACGTTGACGCCGGTGAGCCGCGCCGCCTCCGGGTTGCTGCCGATGGCGAACAGGTAACGGCCCCAGCGGCTGTGCTGCAGGAACACGTAGGCCGGGACCGCCACCAGGATCACCATCCAGAACAGCGTCGGCACGTCCAGGAACACCTGGAACGAGAAGTTGGTGAAGGCGTCGGGCAAGCCCGAGATCGACGCGCCATTGGTGATCAGCAGCCCGATGCCGGTCAGCGCGGTCAGCGTCGCCAAGGTCATGATGAACGGCGGCAGGCCGAGCCGGGTCACGCCGAAGCCGTGGAACGCTCCGATGGCGGCTCCCAGCGCCAGGGTCAGCAGCACCGCAAAGACGATGGGCATGCCGCCATGCAGCAGCAGCGCCACGAACACGCCGGAGAAACCCACCACGGCACCCACCGACAGGTCGATGCCGGCGGTGATGATGACGAAGGTCTGGCCGATGGCGATGATCGCGAACACCGAGGCCTGACGCATCAGGTTGACGAAGTTGTTCTCAGTCGCGAAGGTCCGCGTGAAGGTCGACAGCAGCACCCACATCAACAGCAGCAGGCCAAGCAGCGTCAGGTTCAGCAAGATGGCCAGGCGCGCGTTGGGCTTGCGGACGGCGGTCTGGCTCATTGTCGCCTAGACTCCGATGGCCTGGGTGAGGATGGTCTCCATCGACTGCTCGCGGAAGCCGTAGCTGGCGGCCAGCCCGCCACGGCGGAACACGTGCAGGGTGTCGGCGAGTTCGTAGACCTCCGGCAGGTACGACGAGATCAGGATGATCCCGGCGCCGCCCGCGAGCAGGGTCGAGAACAGCCGATAAATTTCTGTTTTAGTGCCGACGTCGACCCCCACCGTCGGCTCGTCGAAGATGAACAGGTGCGCGCCGTGCGCCAGCCACTTGCCAACCACGATCTTCTGCTGGTTGCCGCCCGACAGCGACAGCGCCAGGGCGTTGCGCCCGGCGGTGACGATACGCAGGTTCTTTATCTGCGTGTCGGCGGCCGCCCGCTCGGCGCTCTGGTTGATGGTGAGGCCACGGGTCAGCCGGTCGTAGATCGGCAGGTTGAGGTTGGCGCCGACGCCGAGGTTGAGGCACAGCCCCTGGTCGCGCCGGCTCTCCGGCACCAGCGCCATGCCCAGGGCGATGGCCTGCTGCTCGCGCCTGATGTCGACCTCGCGGCCCTCCCAGGTCAGCGTGCCGGCGGTGCTGGGGAAGCGGCCGAACAGCGTCTGCACGAACTCGCTGCGCCCGGCGCCGATGAGGCCGTACAGCCCGACGATCTCGCCGCGCCGGACACTCAGCGAAATGTCGTGGAAGCCCCGGCCGGTGAAGCCGCGGGTCGCCATCAGCTCCGGCCCGAACGGCACGCTTTCCTTGTGGTAGATCTGCTCGATGGAGCGGGCGATCATGCCGCGGATCAGCTTCGCCTCGGTGGTGTCGGCGACGCGCTCGGTCGAGATCAGCGAGCCGTCGCGTAGGATGGTCACGCGGTCGGCCAGCTCGAACACCTCCTCGAGCCGGTGGCTGATGTAGACGACGGTGACGCCCTGCGCCTTCAGCCGGCGGATCAGCGTGAACAGCTGCGCCGCCTCCTGGCGCGTCAGGTAGCCGGTCGGCTCGTCGAAGATCAGGAACCGCACGCCGCGCAGCGCCGCCCGCGCGGTCGCCACCAGCTGCTGCTGGCCGATGGTGAGGCTGGACAGGACGACCTCGGCCGGCACCGAGAAGCCGAGATCGGCCAGCACGCGGCGCGCCTCGGCCAGCATCCGGCGGTGCTCCAGCAAACCAAAGCGGATGTGCTCGTTGCCGAGGAACAGGTTGGCCGCGACCGTGAGGTGCGGGCACAGCACGACCTCCTGGTGGACCGCATTGATGCCCAACGCCAGCGCGTCCTGCGGCCCAGTCAGCTCGACGGCGCGGCCCTCCCACAGCATCTCGCCGCCGGACTTCAGGTAGACCCCGGTCAGCAATTTGATGAAGGTGGACTTGCCGGCCCCGTTCTCGCCGACGATGGCGTGGATCTCGCCACGCTCGAACGCCAGGTCGACATGCTTCAGCGCATGGGTGCCGGTGAAGCGCTTGTCGAGGCCGCGCAATTCCAGCAGGGGCGCCACTCCGCCCGCTCCCCGGTCAGGGGAGGGGCGGGCGGTGGTCGAGGCGCTCAGCTTATTTCACCTTGGGGTTCAGCAGCTGCTGGCTGCGGTCGGAGTTCATGTTGGCCTTGGTGACGGTATTCACCCCGGTGTCCACGAACGTCTCGACCTTCTGGCCCTTGGAGGCGTCGAGCGCGGTCTTGATGCCGTCGTAGCCCATGCGGTACGGGTCTTGGACGATCAGCGCGTAGATCACGCCCTGGGTCAACAGCTTGACCAGCTTGTCGTCGTTATCGAAGCCGACCAGGGCGACCTTGTCCTGCATCTTGTTCTCGGCGATGGCCTGGCCGGCCCCCTGCGCCATGATCAGGTTGGACGCGAACACGCCCTTGAGGTCGGGGCTGGCGGTGATCAGGTCGGTCATGATGTTGAGCGCCGTGGTCGCCTGGCCGTCGGCCACCTTGTCGGCGGTCAGCTTCAGGCCGGGGTACTTGGCCGCCAGCTCCTCCTTGAAGCCTTTGGCGCGCTGGTCGAGCGAGCCGACGCCGGCCAGCGAGGTGATCAGCGCCACGTCGCCCTCGGCCTTGCCGCCGTTCTTGGCCATGATGCCGGCGGCCATCGCGTCGGCCCCGGCGCGGCCGCCCTGCACATTGTCGGTGGTCAGGAACGAGGTGAAGGCGTGGCTGTCGGCGCCGCTGTCGATGCCGATGATCTTGACCTGCTTGGCGGCCTCGTCGATCGGCTTGCCGAGGGCGGCGAACTGGGTCGGCGAAATCACCACGGCGGCCGGCTTGCCGGACACGGCGTTCTCGAGAATGGAGATCTGGCCGGCGATGTCGGCCTCGGACTGCGCGCCCAGCTCGGGCACCGTGACGTGCAGGTCGACGCCGGCCTGGCGCGCGCCGGCGAGCACGATCTGCCAGTAGAAGCTCGTGGTGTCCTTGACGATGATCGGGATGGTCGGGGTCTGCGCCTGCACGCCGGCGGCGCTGCCGAACAAAGCTGCCGCCGCGACGACGCCGGCAAGAAGGATTTGCTTCACGAACTGGTTCCTCGATGTTGCGCCGCAGGTCTTTGGCCACGGTCGATGGCGCAGCTTGCCGTTTGGTCGGACAAAGATCAATTGACCGTGAATCGGTAGATGGTGCGCGACCGCAAAGCCTTTCCCGGACGCAGCACCGTGCTAGGAAACGTCGGCTGGTTGGGGCTGTCGGGGAAGTGCTGCGTCTCCAGGCACAGCGCGCCGCGATACGGCAGGCCGGCATCCGGCATCATGTTGCCGCTGTAGAACTGGATGCCCGGCTCGGTGGTCTCGACCGTCATGGTGATGCCGCCGGCCCGCATCGTGGCGGCGTGACGCGGGGCGTCGGCGGGCGCGTCGCCGAGCACGAAATTGTGGTCGTAGCCGCCGCCCAGCCGCAGCTGCTCGTCGTCGTCGCCGATCCGCGCGCCGATTGCCGTGGGGGTGCGGAAGTCGAACGGCGTGCCGGCGACCGGGCGCAGCTCGCCGGTCGGGATCGAACCAGCCGCAACCGGCGTGAACCGCTCGGCGGCGAGGGTGACGACATGGCCGGCGACGTCGGCGGCGCCGTCGAGGTTGAAGTAGCAATGGTTGGTCAGGTTGACGACCGTCGGCGCGTCGGCGCGGGCGATGTAGTCGATGACCAGCGCCGCGCCCTCGATCGCATAGCGCACGGTGGCGTGCAGCGCGCCGGGAAAGCCCTGGTCGCCGTCGGGGCTGGCGTGGGTGAGCACCAGCGCGTCGCCGTCGGCCTGCGCCTGCCACACCGCGCGGTCGAACCCGACCTTGCCGCCGTGCAGGGTGTTGGGACCGTTGTTGACGCTCAGCTGGTGAGAGTGTCCGTCCAGGCTGAAGCGGCCATTGGCGATGCGGTTGCCGAACCGGCCGACCACCGCGCCGAGATAGGCGGTACTGGCCACGTACTCGGCCAGGGTCGGCAGGCCGAGCGCCACGTTGCGGCCTCCCGGCGCGTGCAGCGCCATGATGCGGGCGCCGTAGGTGAGGATCGTGGCGGTGACGCCGGCGCCGCCGTCGAGCGTCCAGGCCTCGACCACGCGGCCGTCGGGGAGGGTGCCGAAGGGGGCCTGCTGCATGGACGCGCACTCCTGTTTGGTGGCACCGTATCCTCGACAGACGCTGGGTGAAAGCGTGGGAGGGGCAATGGACCAGGGGCAGGCGGCTTCGACGTATGACCGCGGCGCCGAGGATGTCGGCAACATCGTCGAGTTCGGCCACGTCAACGTAGCCGTGCCGGATCAGCGGTTGGCGACGCTGTTCTACGTGAGCGGCTTAGGGTTCACCCGCGACCCGTTCCTCAACGTCGGCGTCGAGAACATGTGGGTCAACGTCGGCGGCAGCCAGTTCCACCTGCCGAGCGGGCCGGCGCAGGTGCTGCGCGGCGTCACCGGGCTGGTGCTGCCCGACATCGAGGCGCTGCTGGCACGGCTGGCGCGGGTTCGGGGGCCGCTTGGCGAGACCCGGTTCGAATTCACGGAGCGGGCGGACGGCACGGTCGACGTGACCTGCCCGTGGGGCAACCGGCTGCGCTGCCATGCGCCCGACCCGCGCCTTGGCCGGATCACGCTCGGCATTCCATACGTCGAAATGGACGCGCCGGTCGGCACGGCGGCGCGAATCGCACGGTTCTACCGTGAGGCGCTGCGGGCGCCGGCGAGCGTCGTGGGCAAGGCGGCGACCGTGCGGATCGGCGCCGACTTCACGCTGGTGTTGCAGGAAACCGACCGGGTGCAGCCGGAATGGGACGGCAACCACATCCAGGTCAGCTTGGCCGACTTCTCCGGTCCGCATGGGTGGCTTGCGGCGCGTGGCCTGGTGACGGAGGAAAGCAACCGGCATCAGTACCGCTTTCGCGATATCGTCGATGTCGACAGCAACGAGTTGCTGCTGACCGTCGAGCACGAGGTCCGCAGCATGCGCCATCCGATGTACGCGCGTCCGTTGCTAAACCGCAACGCCGTCCAGACCACCCGCCATTATGCACCGGGACACGAGACCTGGCCGGCGGCGATGCCGGCCGAATAGTCATTTTGCGAAGCTGGGGAGTTTGAACGACGTCATCCCGGGCGGCGCGTTGAAGATCGCTGGATCGAGCGGGGCGTAGCTCACCGCCTTGGCGGCAAGGTGGTAGGAGCCGTCGCCGGACTTGCCGCGCACCACGCCGTCGGCCCGCAGCAGCACGCCATCTGCCGTGATGCAGGCCAATGCGTGACGATCATTGGCACTCACGTCGTAGATGGTGCAGGCGACGCCCGCCTGGGCATCTTCCCCCTGGCGCACAAAGCGAGCGCGGGCGAGCAGGTCGAGCCCCTGCTGCACCTGGCTCGGCCAAGGCAGGGACAGCATGGCGTGCTGGGCGGTCAGCAGCATCAGCGCCCGTCGCAGCGGACGGTCGACCAACAGCACGAGGCGGTCGGGCTGTTCGACGCGCAAGCGTTCGGCTCCGGCCTGCGCCTGCACCCGAACATCCTGCACGGGGAGCGGCAGCGTGCCGGCGATGTGGTAGTCGACGGTGACGTCGCGTGTCGGAAACACCGTCGGGTGAGTTTGCGCCGCTGCTGGAAAGGTTTGCGTCAGCCCGGCCAGCGCCACCGCCAGCATCGTCGCTCGGAGGCTCAAGCGTGCGCCGCGATGAAGGCCTTGATGTGCGGCGCCACCTGCTCGCGGAAGCGGCGGCCGTTGAACAGGCCGTAATGGCCGACGCCGGCCTGCTCCAGGTGATCGCGCATGGACTCCGGCAAATTGGTGGTCAACGCATGTGCGGCGCGGGTCTGGCCAATGCCGGAGATGTCGTCGCGCTCGCCCTCGACCGTCAACATGGCGGTGCGCTCGATCGCCGCCGGATCGACCTTCTGACCGCGATGGGTCAGCTCGCCGCGCGGCAGCAGGTGCTCGTGGAACACCGCCTCGATGGTCTCCAGGAAGAACTCCGCCGGCATGTCCATCACCGCGCGGTATTCCTCGTAGAAGGCGCGTTTGGAGGCCAGCGTCTCGCCGTCGCCCTCGACCAGGTGCATGAACATCTGCTGGTGCGCCTCCATGTGCTTGTCGAGGTTCATCGACATGAACCCGGCCAGCTGCAGGAACCCCGGATACACCCGGCGGCCGAAGCCGACATGGCCGAACGGCACTTGGTGGATGACCGAGCGCCGGAACCACTCGATGTCGTGGCGCTTGGCGAAGGTGTTGACCGCGGTCGGAGCCTCGCGGGTGTCGATCGGGCCGCCGATCAGCACCATGCTGCGAGGTGCCGCGCCCGGCTCGCCGGCGTTCATCAGCGCCGCCGCCGCCAGCACCGGCACCGCCGGCTGGCACACCGCGACGACGTGGGTGCGCGGCCCCAACGCCCGCACGAAATCGGCCACGGTGTCGACGTAATCGTCGAACCCGAACGCCGGGGCCGTCAGCGGCACCTCGCTCGCGTCCTTCCAGTCGGTGATGTAGACGTCATGATCGGGCAGGAACGCCTCGACCGTGCCACGCAGCAGGGTCGCGAAATGCCCCGACATCGGCGCCACCAGCAGCACCACGGGATCGTCCGGGCGGCTGACGTCGCGCTTGAAGTGCAACAGGTCGCACCAGGGCCGGGCAATCGTGACCTCTTCCTGCAACGCGACCGGCTCGCCGGCAATGATCGTGGACGAATGGCCGAATGCGGGCTTGCCGAACTTCCGCAACCCATGTTCGAAATGATCCAGCGCCGCCGTCGTCCAGCGCGTCATCGGCGTCTGTCGCACCGTGTCGAACAGCGGAGAGTCGAGCATCGACAACGCCCCTGAAGCCATGAACCGGAACGGCGCCATGGTCGCGCGCTGCCACTCGTGGAGCTGGTAGAGCATCGAAAGTCCTTATTTCAGCCGACCGGCGACCGCCGCCCGGCACATTTGTCTCCGGTACGCCTAGTTAGTGGCACAAACCTTACTTAGTGATGCACGATGCCCAGCACCACCTCGACCAGGATCAGCGCCAGGATCGCCACCTCCAGCGCCTCGGACCGGGCGCTGTTGGCTTCGTCGTATAGCGCTGTGTAGGTGTCGCGGATGATCGACAGCTTGCGCTCGACCGCGGCGCTGACCAGGCGCACCCGGAACAGCTCCAACGCCGCGGCGTAAATGCGGGCCAGGTAGACGTCCTCGGTGACCTGCAGGGCGTTGTCGACCTTCTCGGTAAGCTCGGTCACCTCGGCCACCAGCGTGGTGAGGCGGCGGGCCAGCGTGGCGTAGCGGCGCGCTCCGAACACTTTAAGGCCGCGCCGGGTTCCCTCGACCAGGTCGTACATGCGCGGCAGCTCGTCGTCGAGCAGCTCGTCGTAGTAGCGCATCTCCAGCAACTGGGCGTTGGTGATCTCGATCACGTCCGCCACGTCGCTGTCGCCGCGCGGCTCGTAGACGAAGGCGCGGTCCCAAGTCAGCACCACCAGGTCGTCGGCGTAGTAGCTGAAGCGCTGGCGCATCAGGTCGGCGCGCGCCCCCTCCGACAGCGCGCGGCGCTCGCCCGACAGCAGCGGCACGAGGTCGATGCGGGCCAACAGCTCGGTGGCCGAGAGCGCCGTGTCGAAGGCGTGGACAACGCCAATCAGGTAATCCTCCTGCAGCGCCGAGGCGATCGGCCGGGTCAGCGCGCCGCCGATCACCGCGCGCAAATTGTCCAGCAGCCGCTCCCACAGCGACGGCGGCGCGCCCTTGGACACGATGCCGTGCGGCTCGCTGCGCGGGCCGACGGCATGGTCGACGGCGTTCAGCAGCTGCACGAAGTCGCGCCACTCGCGGTCGCCGGCCGGCACCCGGACCGCCAAGCTGACGACGCCGAAATCATACAGCCGCGCGGTCACCGCAGCCTCGAAGCTGACCCCTTCGAAGGCGATCGGCAGCGGCTCCAGCATGATCGCCAGCGGCGGCACGCCGAACGCCATGGCCTTGGGCGGGGTGCCGGACAGCCGCGCGCGGACGGTGCGGCCGGCGGCGTGCCTTGCCCACAGCGCCTCGGCCCGCACCAGGTCGATCGAGAACGCGATGTCGAACATCCGCAGGCTGACGACGTGGCCCGACGCGACCCGCGGCTCCGCTTCGCTCATGCGGCAGCCCCTTGGATGGCCATCTGACGACACCATTCCAGCGCGCCGCGCCCGGCTGCCGCCCCGGTGCTGAACGCCGCCTGCAACAGGTAGCCCCCGGTTGGCGCTTCCCAGTCCAGCATCTCGCCGGCGGCGAACACGCCCGGCCGGCGGCGCAGCATGAAACGCTCGTCCAACTCGCCCCACTCCAGCCCGCCGGCAGTGGAAATGGCCCGCGCCAGCGGGAACGGCGCCAGGACGCGCAACGGCAGCGCCTTCACCAACCCGGCGAGGTTGCCAACCGGGCTGCCCGAGTGCAGCGCCTCCTGCACCAGCCCGATTGCCACAGGCGGCAGTCCGGCCGTCTTACGCAGGAAATTGGACAGCGACTGACCGCCGGGGTCGCCGCCGAGCCGCCGCGCCAACTCCGCCGCATCTAGGTCGGGCCGCAGGTCGAGGTGCAGGATCGCGCTGCCGTCGGCCGCGACCGTCTCGCGCAGCGCCGCCGAGAGCGCGTAGATGGCTCCGCCCTCGATGCCCTCGGCGCGCACAAGCGCCTCGCCGCGCAGCGTCTGTCCGGCGAAGGCGACACCGATCCGTTTCAGCGGCGCACCGGCGAAACGGGTGCGGAACCGCTCCGACCACGCGATCTCGAAACCGCAATTGGCCGGGCGCAGCGGGGCCACGCCGAAGCCGCCCATCGCTGCCGCCCAGCCGCCATCGGAGCCGAGCCGCGGCCACGACGCGCCCCCCAGCGCCAGCACCGTGGCGTCGGGACGCGCCGCCACGTCGCCGCCCTCGAACAGCAGCCCGCCGTCGCGGTCCCAGCCGATCCAGCGCCGCCGCGTCTCGAACGTTACGCCGAGGCCCGCCAGTCGCGCCAGCCAGGCGCGCAGCAGCGGCGAGGCTTTCATGCCGACCGGGAACACCCGTCCGCTGCTGCCCACGAAGGTGTCCTGGCCAAGCCCGTGGCACCATGCGAGCAAGACCTCCGGCGTGAGCGCCGCCAGCGCCGGCGCAAGCCTTCCCCGCGCGTTGCCGTAGCGGGGCAGCATCGCCGCCAGCGCCTCGCTATGGGTGAGGTTGAGGCCGCCGCGCCCGGCCATCAGCAGCTTGCGGCCGAGCGAGGGCATGTGGTCGTACAACGTCACCCCGACGCCGCCCTGGGCCAGCGTCTCGGCCGCCATCAGCCCCGCCGGGCCGCCGCCGATCACCACGGCCCTCATGCTTTCGGACCAGGCATCGGGCGGTCGGCCTCGAACAGCGAGTCGAGTTCGGCGGCGGCGTCCTGAACAGTCTGGATCAGCTGCCGCTCGTCGCGGTAGATGGCGTGGGTGTCGCGCAGCAGCTTCTCGTCATGCGCCTGGAACACCGCGACCGCGTGGCGGGCGGCTGCTGGCGGCAGGTCGAGCGCCAGCAGGGTTTGCTCGGCGAGCTTCAGGCTGGAGTGGAAGGTGTCGCGTACGATGACCTCGATGCCGCGGTCCATCAGCCGGTGCGCGTGGCGGCGGTTGTGCGCGCGGGCCAGGATGCGAAGGTTGGGGAAGGTGCGCCGCGCCACCTCGGCCACCTCCAGGTTGGCCTCGATGTCGTCCAGCGCCACTATCAGCAGCCGCGCCCACTGGGCGCCTGCCGCGCGAAGAAGATCGGGGCGGGCGCTGTTGCCGTAGAACACCTTAGCGCCGAAGCGGCGGATCACCTCGACCTGGCCGGGATCGCCCTCCAACGCGGTGAACGCCACGCCCTGCGTCCGCAGCACGCGGCCGACGATCTGGCCGACCCGGCCGAAGCCGCAGATGATGACCGGGGCGGCGGCGTCGATGGCGTCGTAGACCGGCTCCGGCCGCCGCGTCAGGCGCGGGATCAGCAGGCGCTCGCTGGCGGCGAACAGCAGCGGCGTGGCCACCATCGACAGCGCCACCACCAAGGTCGCGGCGTCCGCGTCCGCCGCCGCCAGCGCCCCGGCCGCCACCGCCGCCGCGAACAGCACGAAGCTGAACTCGCTGCCCTGCGGCAAAGCCAAAGCGAAGCGGACCGCCTGCGCCGTGCTCTGGCCGCCGAGCCGCCCGAGGCCGAACGCCAGCGCCGCCTTGACCGCGACCAGGCCGCCGACCGTCGCCGCGAACAGCCCGGGCCGGGCGGCGAGCAGGCCGAGGTTGGCCGACAGCCCTATGGAGATGAAGAAGAACCCCAGCAGCAGGCCCTCGAACGGCTCGATGTTGGCGTGCAGCTCGTGGCGGTACTCGCTCTCGCTCAGCAGCACGCCGGCCATGAACGCGCCGAGCGACATCGACAAGCCGGCGGCGGCGGCCAGCGCCGCGGTCCCGGCGACGGTCAGCAGCGCCAACGTCGTGAACACCTCCGGCACGCGCGCGCCGCCGACCAGGCGGAACAGCGGCGGCAGCAGGTAGCGACCGCCGACCAGGATCGCCGCCACCGCCGCCAGCGCGACGCCGGCGTCGCGCCACGGCACATGCTGGGGCAGGGCGCTGCCGGACAGCAGCGGCAGCAGCGCCACCAGCGGGATGAACGCCATGTCCTGGAACAGCAGCACCGAGAACGCGTCGCGGCCGGCGCGGCTGCCCAGCAGGTCGCGCTCGCCCAGCATCGGCAGCACGATCGCGGTCGACGACAGCGCCAGCGCCACGCCCAGCACCACCGCGCCCGGCCATGCCACCCCAGCCGCGTGGGCCAGTGCCGCAATGACGGCGGCAGTCGCCGCGAGCTGCCCGGCGCCGAGCCCGAACACCGATTTCCGCATCACCCAGAGCCGCGCCGGGCGCAGCTCCAGCCCGATCAGGAACAGCAGCATGACAACGCCGAACTCCGCCACCTCGGCGATCTCGCCGAGGTCGGTGACCAGCCGCAGCCCGAACCGGCCGATGGCGACGCCGGCGACCAAGTAGCCGAGCACGCTGCCGAAGCCGGCGCGGCGCGAGAGCGGCACGGCGACCGCGGCGGCGGCGAGCAGGATTACGAACGTCAGCAGCATGTTGCGAACCTAGCACGGGCTCGCCACATCGGGGTATCGCAGGAGACCCGACATGGACGCCGACACCACCCAACAGCCGACCACCCGCAGCGACGCCGAGTGGCAGGCCAGCCTGACGCCCGAGCAGTACCGCGTGCTGCGCAAGCACGGCACCGAGCGCGCCGGCACCAGCCAGCTCAACGCCGAGAAGCGCGCCGGCACCTTCGTCTGCGCCGGTTGTGGGCAATCGCTGTTCAGCAGCGACACCAAGTACGAGAGCGGCACTGGCTGGCCGAGCTTCTACGCGCCGCTGGACGGCGCCACAGACACCAGCGTCGACCGCAGCTTCTTCAGCACCCGCACCGAGGTGCATTGCGCCCGCTGCCAGGGCCATCTCGGCCACCTTTTCCCGGACGGCCCGAAGCCGACCGGCGAGCGCTACTGCATGAACGGCGTGGCGATGGCGTTCGAGCCGAAGTAGCTATGCCTCCGGCACCGGGGCGTCGCGGGGCAGCAGCCCTTCCGCCTTTAGCTCGCTCCACAGTGCCGGAGGGATCGACTGCACCATCATCTCGGCATTCTGCGTCGCTTCCGCAGCGCTGCGCGGACCCGGGATGACCGCCGCCACCGCCGGATGGGCGGCGCAGAACTGCAACGCCGCCGCTTTAAGGTCGACGTCGTGGCGGGCGCACACGGCGGCGATTGCCTGCGCTCGCGCCGTTATTTCCGGCTTTGCCGCCTCATAGTCGAACGTCGTGCCGCCGGCGAGCAGGCCCGAGTTGTACGGCCCGCCGAGCACGACGTGCGCGTCGCGCCGCTCGCAGGCCGGGAGCAACTCGGCCAGCGCAGTATGATCAAGCAGGGTGTAACGCCCGGCAATCAGGAACAGGTCGGGGTCGGCCTGCTCCAGCGCCAGCAGGCAGGGGTCGACTACGTTGACCCCGAAACCCCAGGCGCGGATCACGCCCTCGTCGCGCAACTTGGTCAATGCTTTCGCGGCTCCGGCCATGGCGATGTCGAACTGCTCGCGCCAGGCCTCGCCCAGCCAGTCGGACGCGCAATCGTGGATGTAGACGATGTCGATGCGGTCGAGCCCCAGCCGTTGTAGGCTGTCCTCGACCGAGCGCAGCGCGCCGTCATGGGAGTAGTCGAGCCGGCGGTTGAAGCTGAGGCCGTGCTGGAAGCCGTGGTCGAATTCCGGCACGCCAGGTATCGGGTCGAGCATACGGCCAACCTTGCTGGACAGCGTGTAGCTGTCACGCGGCTGTCGGCGCAGCGCTGCGCCCATGCGGTGCTCCGACAATCCGGCGCCGTAGTGCGGAGCTGTGTCGAAGTGGCGAATGCCGGCGGCCCAGCTGGCCTCGACCGCCGCAGCCGCCACGTCGTCCGGAACGGCGCTGCCGAGGTTGCCGAGCGGCGCGCCGCCCATGCCGAGCGGGCCGTGCGGGACGAACCTGGTGTTCATGGCAAATCCTATTGCATGGCGGGCGGCACGACGCCCTTGGTCAGGATGACGTTGCCGTAGAACCGCCGCTCGCCGGTCAGCACGATGGCGTAGGCGCGCTCGGCGGCGGCGTAGAATTCGTGCCGGTCGATGGCGCGGGCGGCGTCAGCGCCGTGCGCGCGCAGCGCCTCGTTGATCTCGGCGGTGGCCGGCGGCGCCGCCTCGGGATCGCCCGCCACCTGCATGACGACCGCTGGGTCGGGCACCATCGTATCGAGCGGCAGCAGGGTCAGCACCGCGCCCAGCGCCGCCACGATGCCGGCGCCGGGCAACGGCACCAGCCTTCGGCCACGCGTCGCCGGGTAATTGGCGTCGACCAGGGCGATGCAGTCGCCATGCCCCATCGCCGCCAAGGCGTGCAGCAGGTCGGGCGTCAGCAGCGGATCGAGGCCGAGCAGCATGGCGGAATCCTTAAATCTGTAGATTCTGTTGCATCGTAGCGTCGCCACGGGGTCGCGGTAAACCGCCGGCGGCGGCGCGCGTTGCGCCTCGATGCACGACACAGACGCCACCCTCGACACGCCCAAAGCCGATCCCCGCGCCGTCGCCCGCGCCGCCCACCTGCGCTACGTCAGCGACCGTCATGCCGGCTACCGGCGCGAACGCACCGAGGACGGGTTCCGCTACCTGGACGCCGACGGCGCCGAGGTCACCGAGCCGGACACCCTGGCGCGCATCCGCAAGCTGGCGATCCCGCCCGCCTACCAGGAGGTGTGGATCTGCCGTCACCACAACGGCCACCTCCAGGCGGTCGGGCGCGACGCCCGAGGGCGCAAGCAGTACCGCTACCACGCGCGCTGGCGCGAGGTGCGCGACGAGAGCAAATACGGGCACATGCTGGCATTCGGCCAGGTGCTGCCGCAGATCCGCGCCCAGGTGGAACTGGACCTGGCGCTGCCGGGCCTGCCGCGGCGCAAGGTCCTGGCGGCCATCGTGCGGCTGCTGGAAGGCACCATGATGCGGATCGGCAACGAGGAGTATGCCCGCACCAACGACAGCTTCGGCCTGACCACGCTGCGCCATCGGCACGTCCAGGTGAAAGGGGCCAAGCTCACCTTCGACTTCCGCGGCAAGCATGGCGTCCAGCACCACATCGACCTCGCCGACAAGCGGCTCGCCCGCATCGTCGACCGCTGCAACCACCTGCCGGGGCAGGACCTGTTCCAGTTCGTCGACGAGCACGGGGCGTTGCACGGGGTCGGCTCGGAGGACGTCAACGCCTACCTGCACGAGGTTTCCGGCGAGCGCATCACCGCCAAGGACTTCCGCACCTGGGCGGCGACCAACCTGGCGGCGCTGGCGCTGAGCGGGCTGGAGCAGTTCGATAGCCAGACCAAGGCGCGCCGGAACATCGTGGCGGCGGTCGAGAGCGTGTCCAAGCGGCTTGGCAACACTCCGGCGATCTGCCGCAAGTGCTACATCCATCCGGCGATCTTCGACGGCTACCTCGACGGCAGCCTGGTCGAGGGCCTGAAGGCGCGCGCCGACGCGACCTTGGCTGAGCCGCGCTCCGGCCTCACAGCGGACGAGGTCTCGGTTACCGCCTATCTCAGCCAGCGGCTGGGGCAGGTAGGGGCGGATGGCAGCGTCGTGGGAAGCGTGAGTTGAGTCGGATGACGGCGCGGAAGCGCTGTAGACTATGGGGTAAAACGACGCTGCCATAAATGTCGCAGAAGATATATTATGGAAAAACCAGAGACGGAAGTTCGTCAGATCTCGATCTGCCGGCCCACCTCGACGAACCGACGGGTCGGCAGATGGAACCGGTCCACAGTGCGTAGCGCGTTGCGGAACATGACGGCGAACAGCACTCGGCGCCACGTCGGCAGCTTCTCCGCCGCCTTGCTCGCCACAACGTCATCGTGCGACACGAAATACAGCGCGTCGGCCAAATCGAGGTCGCAGCCCTGGGCATGCGCCTGCGCCAGCGCCGCCTCGATGTCCGGGATCTCGACGAAGCCGTAATGGGCCGTCATGTGCCAGAATCCCTCGGCCACCAGCTCTATCTCCAGCCTTTGCTCCTCCTGCACCCGTGGCGTCTCTACGAAGCGGATGCTCAACGACACCAGGCGGCGGTGCAGCGCGCCCATGTCGGCCACGTGGCGCACCATTACCCCGGGCACCGCGCGGACGTTGCGGCTCAGGAACACCGCCGTGCCCGGCACCCGCGGGATAGTGCCGTCGGTCAGCAGCTGCGCGAACTGCTTCGGCGTCACCTGCAGCGTGCTTAGGCGCTCGCGCACCGCCTCGGCGCCGGTGTGCCAGGTGGTCATCAACAGGAACAGCACGGCGGCGATCACCAGTGGAATCCAGCCGCCGTCGGCGATCTTCAGCAGGTTCGCAGCGAAGAACCCGCAATCGACCACCAGGAACCCGGCGGCGACCAGCCCGGCCACCCATCGCCGCCAATGCCACTGCTCGGTCATGGTGTGGAACAGCAACGCCGTCGTCAGCAGCATGGTCGTGCTGACAGCAGTGCCGTAGGCGCCGGCCAGGCGGGCGGAACTGCCGAACCCGACGGTCAGCGCCACCGTCCCCGCCATCATCGTCCAGTTCACCAGCGGCACGTAGATCTGCCCGTACTCGGCGTCCGAGGTCTGGTAGATACGCAAGCCCGGCAACCAGCCCAGCTGCATCGCCTGGCGGGTCAACGAGAACGCGCCGGTGATGATCGCCTGGCTGGCGATGATGGTGGCCAGCGTCGCCAGCGCCACCAGCGGGATCACCGCCCAGTGCGGCGCCATCAGGAAGAACGGGTTGTCGCTGCCGACATGGCCTGCCTGCACCAGCGCGGTCTGGCCGGCGTAGCTCAGCAGCAGCGCCGGCAGCACCACGAAATACCAGACGACCCGGATCGAGCTACGCCCGACGCCGCCCATGTCGGCATACAACGCTTCGCCGCCGGTGATCGCCAGGAACACGCCGCCCAGCACCACGAAGCTGGCCCAGCCATGGTGCGCCAGGAACGTCGCCGCGTAGGTCGGGCTGACCGCCGCCAGCACGGCCGGATGCTGCACCACCTGGATCAGGCCCAACGCTCCGATCACCACGAACCAGACCATCATGACCGGCCCGAACAGCTTGCCGATGCGGGCGATGCCGAACATCTGCCCGCCAAACAGCGCCAGCAACACGACCAACGCCAATGGCATCACGAACGGCTTCAGCGCCGAGGTCACGACGCTGGTGCCCTCCAGCGCGCTCAGCACGGAGATCGCCGGGGTGATCACGCCGTCGCCGTAGATCAGGGCGGCGCCGAACAGGCCCATGGCGACCATCCAGCGGTGGCGATGGGCGTCGTTGCCGGTGACCAGCGCCATCAGCGCCAGGATGCCGCCCTCGCCGGCATTGTCGGCCCGCATCACGAACACGCAATACTTGAGCGAGATGGTGATCAGCAGCGACCAGACCACCAGCGACAACAGGCCGAGCGCCGCTGCCGCATCGACCTTGCCGCCTGCCGCGGAGATGATCGTCTGCATCGTGTACAGCGGACTGGTGCCGAGGTCGCCGTAGACGATGCCCAGCGCCGTCAGCGCAAGCGCCGGCGTCGTCCTACGGTCCGCCGCCGCGGCGTCGGGCAGTGGCAGAGAAGCGCTTTCGGTCACCGTCAGCCTCCGGCCGATTCGGCCATGTGCAGTCGTTGCCCGTCGTACCCGGCTTCGACGCCGGGCGGCAGGTGCGCTTCCAACCACGCCCAGTCCATGTCGGTTCCCATGTGCGTCAACACCGTGCGTCGCGGCTGCAGCCGGCCTATCCAGTCCAGCACCCGCGACAGCCAGGCGTGCGTTCGATGCTTGCCGCGCTGGAAGCAGCCGACGACCCAGGTGTCGACGCCCGCCAGCAGCGCAAAGGCGGCCTCGTCCAGCCCGACCACGTCCGTCGAGTAGGCGAAGCTGCCGATGCGCAGGCCGAGCGTGCGTATGAAACCGTGATCCTGGTCGAACACGGTGACCGGGATGCCTTCGACATCGAACGACTGCCCGGCCTCGATCGGCCGGGGCAGCAGCACCGGCCGGAAAAAACCAGGCGGCTGCCAGGGCAGGAAGGCGTAATCGAACCGCCGCGCCAGCTCGGCCAAGGTACCAAGGGTGGCGAAGGCTTCCAACGGCCGGTCCACGATGCGGTTCAGCATACGCACGTCGTCCAGCCCCAGGATGTGGTCGGCATGGGGGTGGGTGAACAGCAGCGCGTCCACGCGCGCGACGGCGCAGGCCAGCAATTGCGCCCGCATGTCGGCCGAGCAGTCGACCAGCAGCGCCCTCCCCGCGCACTCGATGAGGATGCTGGCGCGGGTGCGGCGGTTGCGCGGCTCGCTGGCGTCGCAGGCGCCCCAATCGCCGGTACCGTCGATGCCGCCGATCATCGGCACCCCGGCCGACCCGCCTGTGCCCAGCAGCGTGACGCGCATCGTCAGGCGGCTTTGGCGAACAGGCGATGGAAATTGGCGGTGGTCAGCTCGGCCAAGGCGTCGGGCGTCATCCCGCGCACCTGCGCCAGCACCGCGGCGGTGTGGGCGGTCCAGGCCGGCTCGTTGCGCTTGCCGCGATGCGGCGCCGGCGCCAGATACGGCGCGTCGGTTTCCACCAGCAGCCGGTCGGCCGGCAAGTCGCGGGCGATGTCCCTGATTTCGCTCGACCGGGGGAACGTCAGGATGCCCGAGAAGCTGACATAGCCGCCTTGCGCCACCGCCGCTTCGGCCAGCGCCCGGCCGGAGCTGAAACAGTGCAGCAGGAAGCTGAACTCGCCGCCCTGCTCGTGTTCGTCGCGCAGGATCGTGGCGACGTCGGCATCGGCGTCGCGGGCGTGGATGACCAGCGGCACCTCGGCCAGCCGGGCGGCGCGGATATGGGCGCGAAAACTCGCTTGCTGCGTGTCGCGGGGCGCTTTGTCGTAGAAGTAGTCCAGCCCGCTCTCGCCGATGCCGACGACTTTCGGGTAAGCGGCTTCGGCGGCAATGGCGGCGGGACTCGGCACGTCGTTCTCGGCGGCGTTGTGCGGATGCACGCCGACCGTACACCAAACGTTGTCGTGCGCCGCGGCGATGGCGCGCACGACGTCGCTCTGCGTCAGGCGGGTGCCGATGGTCACCATCACGCCAACCCCCGCGGCAGCGGCACGCGCCAGCACGGCCTTGCGCTCGTCGCCTTCGAAGTAATCAAGGTGGCAATGTGAATCTATCAGGAACAAGAGACTAGGCCGCTTCCATGTCGAACCGCGGGAACACTCCGGCGGGTGCCGGCAGAACAACGCCATTGGCTATTGGCATCGCCAACGCCGCCAGATCACGCGCCGAGGCATCGACGCCGAGCTGATCGAGCATGCGCGCCATCGACTGCGGCATGAACGGCTGCAACACCGTGGCGACCACCCGCAACACGTCCACCAGCACACGCAGCACGCTGCCCATGCGGGTCAAATCGGTCTTACGCAGCGTCCACGGCGCCTGCCGGTCGATGTATCCGTTGCCGGCGCGGATCACCCGCCAAACTTCCTCCAGCGCGTCGCCGAATGCCTGCTGCGGCAGCAGCTGACGCAGCGCGCCGGGCAGCGCCTCGGCGGCGTCCCGGAACGTCACGTCCTCGGCGGTGGCGGGACCGCGCGGCGGCAGCCGACCGGCGCAGTTCTTGGCGACCAGGCTAAGGCTGCGCTGGGCGAGGTTGCCGAGATCATTGGCCAGCTCGACGTTGAGCCGGCTAATGAGTGCCCGGCGGCTGTAGTCGCCGTCATTGCCGAACGGCACCTCGCGCAGCAGGAAGAACCGCACCGGGTCGAGGCCGAACTCGCGCACCAGGTCGCGCGGGTCGATCACGTTGCCCACCGACTTGCTCATCTTCTCGCCCTCCATCGTCCACCACCCGTTCGAGTAGACGCGAGCCGGCAGCGGCAGTCCGGCGGCCATCAGGAAGGCGGGCCAGTAGACGGTGTGGAAGCGCGCGATGTCTTTTCCGACCAAGTGCAGGTCGGCCGGCCAGAACCGCCACCGCGCCGCCGCCTCGTTCGGGAAGCCAACTGCGGTCAAATAATTGGTCAGCGCGTCGAGCCACACGTACATGACGTGGTCGGGATCGCCTGGGACCGGCACGCCCCAGCGGAAGCTGGTGCGGCTGATCGACAGGTCGCGCAAGCCGCCACGCACGAAGCTGGTGATCTCGTTGCGCTGCGCGGCGGGGCCGATGAAATCGGGGTTGCTGTCGTAGTGCGCCAGCAGCCGTTCCTGGAACGACGCCAGACGGAAGAAGTAGCTCGGCTCGCGCACCCACTCGACCGGCGCGCCGCTCGGCCCCACGCGGCTGCCGTCGGGTCGGGTGGCGAGTTCGCCCTCGTCGTAGAACGCCTCGTCGCGCACCGCGTACCAGCCCTCGTAGCCGCCAAGGTAAATGTGCCCCCCCGCCTCAAGCCGCCGCCACAACTCGGCGCAGGCGTCCTTGTGCCGCGGCTCGGTGGTGCGGATGAAATCGTCGTAGGAGATGCCCATGACGTCGGCCATGTCGCGGAAATCGGCGGCCACCCGGTCCGCGAAAAGCTGCGGCGCCACCCCGGCCGCCTCCGCCGCCTTCTCCACTTTTTGCCCGTGCTCGTCGGTGCCGGTGAGGAAGAACACCTCATGCCCATCGAGCCGCTGCCAGCGCGCCAGCACGTCGGCGGCGACCGAGGTGTAGGCGTGGCCGATATGCGGCGCGCCGTTCACGTAGTAGATCGGCGTGGTCAGGTAATAGCACGACTTCATGGCTGTTCCGAGCAGGGTGCGCTGCGTCAGGCGGCCCCGGACAGCAGGCGAAATCCCTGCACCAGCGCTTCGCGCCGGTCAAGGTGCAGGCCCTCGGTTTCACCCTGCAGCGTGCCCAGCGCGTGCCACACCGCGACCCACTCATCGAGGCCCCGCGCCGCCAGCGCCCGGGTACGGTCGTCGTCGACGCCTCGCGCCGCCTCGCGGACTGTGGCCGCCAGGCGCTCGCGCAACAGCTCCATGAAGCCGGTGAACGCCGCCTCGTCGCGCCCGAGCTGGTCGGCGGTCCGCAGCGCGTCGCCGGTGGTCAGGCGCGCGGGATCGGCCAACAATCGCGCGACTGCGCCCTCCAAGGCAACGCCTCCTGCCCCGGCCAGCGCCAGCGCCCGCCCTGCGGAGCCGCCGGACAGTGCCGCGAGGCGACTACGCTCGTCGGCGTCCAGGTCCGGCCGCAGCCGCATCAGCGCCGTCTCCAGGTCAGCCGGTTGCAGCGGCGTCAGCGCCAACCTGCGGCAGCGGCTGCGGATGGTCGGCAGCAGGCGGCCTGCTGCGGAGCACGCCAGCAGCAGCACGGCGCGCGGCGGCGGCTCCTCCAGCACCTTGAGCAGCGCGTTGGCGGCGTTGCGGTTCAGGTCCTCGGCGCCGTCCACCACCACCACGCGCCAGCCGCCCTCGGCCGGCGTGCGGTGCAGGAAGTCGGCGATGCGGCGCACGTCGGCGACCACGATCTCGCCGCGTAGCCGCTGCTTCTTGTCGTCCCACGCCCGCTCGACGGTCAGCAGGTCGGCGTGCGAGCCTGCCGCCACCCGTCGGAACACCGTGCTGGCAGGGTCCAGGTACAGGTCGCCGCCGGCAGTCGGCCCGGCCAGCAGCCGGCGGGCGAAGCGGAACGCCAGCGTCGCCTTGCCGATGCCGGCCGGTCCCAGCAACAGCCAGGCGTGGTGCAGCCGGCCGGACCGCATCGCCTCCGCCAGCACCCGCTCGGAGGCATCGTGCCCGACCAGGTCCGGGTTGGCGCGCGGATCGGGCGCTTCGGTCAAGCGGAACCGAGGCGCACGGCGACGGCGGCCCACACCGCGGCGGCGACCGCATCGGCGTCGCCCTCCGCCGCTATCAGCGCGCAACGGTCGGAGGCGGCCTCTGCCACGGCGCGAAAGCCGTCCCGCACTTGGGTGAAGAACGCTTCACCCAGCCGCTCGTAACGGTCCGGTCCACGGTTCCGTTGCGCCATGCGCGCGACCGACGCCTCGATTGGCACGTCGAGCACCAAAGTGAGGTCGGGCGTCAGCCGCATCATCGCCGCCAGCAGCGCGATGTCGCCGGGATCGGCGCCCTGCCCCACGCCTTGGTAGACCGCGGTGGAATCGCTGAAACGGTCGCACACCACCCATGTGCCGCTCTCCAGCGCAGGCCGGATCACTTGCGCCACATGATCGGCCCGGGCCGCGAAGTGGAGCAGCGTCTCGGCCAACGGCGTCCATGCCGCCGCGTCCGACAGCAGCAGCGCCCGCAGCGCCTCCGCCCCGGGCGTTCCTCCAGGCTCGCGCGTCAGCAGCACGCGCCGGCCCTGCGCTTCCAATGCCGCCTGCAGCCGCCGCGCCTGAGTGGACTTTCCGGCGCCCTCGCCGCCCTCGACGGTGATGAAGCGGCCGCGCGGCTCAGGCACCCGCCGCCCTCAAGCTCCGGTGAACATATGCGCCAGCACCGCCGCCGCCCGGCCCGGCAGTCCCAGGCGCGCCACGTCCTGGCCGGCCAACAGCGGCGCCGCCATGTCCGGCACGCCCTCGCCCGACACCACGAGACGGCCCACGGTCGCGCCGCGCGCCACCGGCGCCTGCAGCGGGATGTCGTATTCGATGGCGATCTTGGCGCTCTTCTGCCAGTTGCGCGGCATCGTCGCGACCAGGTCGCGGCCACCGACCAACGCCACAGTCGACGGCGAGCCGAGCCAGACCGGCGCCCGTTCCACGGCGTTGCCCGCAACGAACAGGGTCACGTTCTCGAATTCGCGGAACGCCCAGTCGAGCAGCCGCTCGCCTTCCTCGCCACGCTGGTGCATCGAGCCAAGGCCGTTCACGACCACGATCACTCGTCGCCCGCCACGCAGCGAGCTGGCCACCAAGCCGAAGCCGCCGGCCTGGGTGTGGCCGGTCTTCAATCCGTCAGCCACCCCCTTCTGCACCAGGCTGTTGCGGTTCTCCTGCTCTATGTTGCTATACTTAAAAGTCTTTTCGTCGTCGTACCTGTAATAGTCAGGAAAGTCCCGGATTAGCCGCCGAGCCACGGTGGCGATGTCGCGGGCGCTCATGTGGTGGTTGGGATCGGGCCAGCCGGTCGGGTTGGCGAAGTTGGACTGGGTCAGCCCAAGCTCCTTCGACTTGGCGTTCATCAGGTCGACGAACTGCTCGACCGAACCGGCGATGCCCTCGGCCAGCACGATGCAGGCGTCGTTGCCCGACTGCACGATCATGCCGCGGATCAGGTCCTCGACCTTCACCGAGGTGCCGACCTGCACGAACATCTTCGAGCCGCCCATCCGCCAAGCGCGCTCGCTCACCGGCAGCTCCTGGGTCAGCGTAAGCCGCCCCGCCTTCAGGAAGCCGTAGACGACGTAGGCGGTCATCAGCTTGGTCATCGAAGACGGCACCATCGCGGCGTCGGCGTCCTTGTCGAGCAGCACGGCGTCCGTCGTGTAGTCGGTGACGACGGCGAACAACGCCGCGGTGTCGACCGGGCCAATCGGCGTCTTGGCCGGCGTGCCGGACTCCGCCGCATCTTGATGCGCGACGCCAGGCCGCGACGCCACGCGGACGGCTCGTTTGGCCATTGCCGGACCCGTCGTCGCCAGGGCGGGGACGGTTGCGGCCGAGGCCAGCAAGATGCGGCGTGTCAGCAAGGCAGCCTCCTTTGGCAACCGCTATTCGGCAACGATGTTTGCACCGACTACTCCTGCGACGATAGCCTGGTCCAGCGTCGTATCGGCTTGCGCCACGCTATCCAGCGGCCCGATCACCACCCGCCAGGCCCGGTCGCGCGACGCCGCGGCGCCAGGTTGCACCCGCGCGCCCAAAGCCGCGGTGCGGCGGGCGAGGAGGGCCGCGTAGTCGCGCCGCCCGAATTCAGCCTCCAGCACGAACAAGGCGTATGTGCGGACCGGCACGGCGGCGACCTGCTCCGGCAGCCGCAGCCGCGGCATCGGCTCTGCCGCGGCCATCGGCGGGACGGTTGGCGGGGCGAGTCCCGGCGACAGATCAGGCGTGGCTTGGGGACCTGACAGCGGCGGCAGCGGCGCGACCTGCACGGCGGCGGTCGGCGCGGCGGTCAAGGCCAGCGGGCTTTCGCGGTCCAGGGCGGCGGCGAGCTGGCGGCTCGGCGTGGCTTCGACCTGTACTCGAACCGGCACGCCGCCGGGCTGCCCGGTCATTCCCAGCAGCTCCGCAGCGCGGCGCGAAAGGCCGAGGAGGCGGCCGCGGCGCAGCGGCCCACGATCGTTGAGCCGCAACAATAGCTGCCGGCCGTTGTCGAGGTTGGTCACCCGCGCCACGCAAGGCAGCTGCAGCGTCGGATGCGCGCCCACCAGCGCCGTGGCGTCGAACGCCTCTCCGTCGCTGGCGGGGTGAGGATGCGGCCCGATCACGACGGCAAGGCCGGTGGCGTCGTACTCGAAGTCGGCGCGCGGATACTGGTAGACGCCGCTCACCGCGTAGGGCGGTCCGATCACGTAACCGAGCGGCTGCCGTTTCGCTGGGCTAAGGTGGAGCCGCGTGCAGCCTGACAGCGCGAGCGCCGCCGCAAGCAGCGGCGCAGCCTTCACGCGGTGATCCTGTCGCCCAGCAAGCCTACCGAAATGCAGTAGAAATCCGACGGGTTGTAGCGCCGGATGGCGCGGAAGTTGGGATGGTAGGCGAGGAACGCGTCGCCGCCTGCGCCGCCTGGCAGAGTCAGCGCGGCGCTGCCGGCAGCGCCGCGCAGCGCCCCGCCGTCGATCCGGCGCACCCCCAGCCGCGTCCACTCGGACACCGGCAGCAGGTGCTCGCGCCCGATCTGGTACGGCGACAACCCCGCCGGCGCCGTCACCGCGTCGCCCCACGAGCGGTCCGCCTGCCAGCCTTCCCGCGCCAGGTAGTTAGCGGTCGAGGCGAACACGCAGCCGAGGTCGCCCCAGATGTCGCGCCGCCCGGTTCCGCGCCAGTCGACGGCGTATTTCAGGAAGCTGTCGGGCATGAACTGGGTCTGGCCCATGGCGCCGGCGTAGCTGCCGGTCATCTGCGTGGGCGCGATGTCGCCGTGGTCGAGGATGCGCAGCGCGTCCATCAGCTCGCTGCGGAAGAACGCCGCCCGGCGGCCCTCCCAGGACAATGTCGCCAACGCGTCGATCACGTTGAAGCCGCCGGTCGCCTGGCCGAAATTGGATTCGAGGCCCCAGATCCCCATTACCACCCCGGCCGGCACGCCGTAGCGCGCGGCGACCTGCGCCAGCAACGGACGGCTCTCGGCGTAGAACTGCCGCCCGCGCGCCACCCTTGCGTCGGAGACGATGCGGCTGCGGTACTGCTGCCAGGTCAGGTTGAACTCCGGCTGGTGGCGGTCGAGGTCGATCACCTTCAGGTTCGGCTGCAACCCGCCAAGCGCCTGGTCGAGCGTGCGCGCCGCGATGCCGTGGTCGCGCGCCTCGGACCGCACCCCGGCCAGGAAAGCGGCGAAGCTGGCGCCCGGCGCCGGTGGCGGGAGCGCGCCGGCCAGCGGCACGGCAGCGGCTGCCAGCAGGCGGCGGCGGCTCAGCACGTCAGAACCGCACCGAAAGCGCCAGCGAGCCGAACTGGTGCAGGCCACCTTTTTGGTGCTGGAACTCCTGCGTCTGCAGGACATGGGTGTAGGTCAGGCGGCTGCCGAAGGCCATCAACGCCAACCCGCCCTCGAACTCGCCCACCAGCGGCTTGATCTTGACGCTGCGGCTGCTCTCGAAGTCGTTGCCCTGCAGCGTGATGTCGCGGGCCACAGCCTGGCCGTCGGCGCCGGCGAAGACGTACCAGGCGAACGGCCGGACCGGCTTGAAGGCGTCGCCGCCGGAGATGCCGGGACGCAGCCGCGGCGTGCCGAAATCCGACTCCAGCCCCTGCCCGAGCCGGAACTGCAACCCGCCTTCCCCGTAGATGCGCACGTTGCCGACCCCGGCCGAGGCGTCCACCAGCGAGTCTGTCTCCAGCCCGGCGAACTGCGCCACCGGCAGCCGCCAGGTACGGGCGGACAGGAACTCGACCGCCGGTTCGTTGTGCAGTTGCGTGTGCCAGCCGTTGTTGTGGCCCTGCCCGATCACGTCGTGGAAGCCGTTCTGGATCTCCTCGCCCAGCGCCCACGGCCCGACCACGCCGAAGCTTGCCTGGATCGTGCTGCGGGCGTTGTCGCTGTCGGTGACGACGCCGAGGTTGGCGAGCAGCACGCCGGCGTAGGGCCGGTCGTTCTGTGGCGGGTTGCGCGCGGAGGCGTTGGCCGGGGTGTAGATCTGCTGCGTGACGTCGAAGGTAAGCCGCTGGTCGCCGTCGCCGTACAGCGCGTGGCCGATGTCCTGGGCGAACTGCGGCACCGAGTCGGTGCCCGAGGCGTAGCCGAGCCGCAGGCCGTTGACGTAGTAGCGGTCGGTGAGCGACGACGAACTCAGCGTCGCGTTCTCGTCCTGCAGCGTGTAGATCGCGGCCGGGTCGGCTCCGAGCCGCACTTCGGGGGCGGGCGGGACGGTTGCGGCGGGCAGCGGCGCTGGCGCCGACTCTGCGCTGGCGGCGGTTGACGCACCCAAAGCCACTGCCGCCAGGACCAGGCCAGCCACGCCGCCGGAGAAGGCTAAGGATCGAACGGTCATGCAGCCCCGCGACGTTTGACCCCGCAGGCATACCCGTCCTGCGCTTCCCCGACAAACAACTATTGCATCGCTGCCGGATCGTATTCGACGGGAGCGGACGCGCAGGAGGACCTGGGCATCGGTGGCCGGGAACGCTAAAACGGCATGGCTGGATGGGTGGCCGAGCGGTTTAAGGCAGCGGTCTTGAAAACCGCCGTGCGTGTGAGCGTACCGTGGGTTCGAATCCCACCCCATCCGCCATCATGCCGGTGGGGCACGCAACGGGTTCAGCCTGTTCCGTGAATTCCCTAATGCTTGGACAAGTCGCCCTCCGACCCTTACTGTGCTGATAATGCAACGAGGAGGCTGGAGCGTGGTTGCGCGGTTGATCAGGTACCTTGCGCCGGCCCTGTTTCTCCTTCTTGCAAGCGCAACTGCACAGGCCGATGGGCCAAACCTACTACTTGTGCCGAACGCGCCGCTGCACGAAAGGCTGCTGCGGCTCCCGGGCGACCCGCTTCGGCCGGTTTCGCTTCAGGTGACGCTGTTCACACCGCCGGGACCCGGACCATTCCCCCTCGCGGTCATGAACCACGGCGCCTCCGCCATCTCCAACGACAATCGTGGCCCTCGCTATCGCTACACCTACTCAGCCTACTACTTCCTTTCGCGCGGCTATGCCGTGGCGTTGCCGATGGCGCGTGGCTTTGCGGAGTCAGGCGGCAACCTGATGGCCGCCGGTTGCGACCTGGCCGCCGTGGGCTTGGCGAACGCGCGGGACCTGAGCGGCGCAATCGACGCGCTCGGACGTCAGCCCGGCATCGACCGCAGCCGGGTGATCGTGGCCGGCCAGAGCTTTGGCGGCTGGACCACGATGGCGCTCGGCACACTAGCGGTTCCCGGCGTGCGCGGCATCATCGGCTTCTCACCGGCGTTACGCGCCTCGGATTGCCTCGCGCAGGACCAAGCCATGATTGCGGGAGCGCACGATTTCGGCGCGGCGGCGAGGCTGCCGTCGTTGTGGTTCTACGGCGAGAACGACTCGGTCATGCCGACCGCCACCTGGCGGGCAGTGTTCGACGCCTACGCACGGGGTGGCGGGCCGGGAGAGTTGGCGCCGGTCGGACACTTTATGCAGGACTCTCACCAGATGCTGAGTTTTCCGGAAAGCATCGGCCTTTGGGCGCCTCGGGTGGATGCATTTCTCGCCAAAGTAGGCCTGCCCGCGGCCGAGACGCATCCGGAGTACCTCCCGCTCCCTGCCCCGCCGCCATCGCACGCCGCTGGGCTGGAGGACGCGGCAGCCGTTCCGTTCCTCAACGACAAAGGACGCGAGGGCTATCGGGCCTTCCTGGCCCGCTCAGTTCCGCGCGCTTTCGTGCTGGCGCCCGGAGGCACCTACAGCATCGCCAACGGCGGCTTCGATCCATTGGCTCGGGCGCTGCTGACTTGCCGCACGGCGGGAATCGTCTGCAGCCCCTACGCGGTCGATTTCGACGTCGTATGGTCCGGCAGGGCCGACGCGACGTCGGCGTACGCGCGCGATGTGTCCGCCGGCACCGTCGCAGTCCTCAATTTCGCCTGGGCCGTCAATCCTGATTGCAGCTCGCGTGGATTGCCGAAACTCTGGGTCAGCCGGCCTCCGACGCACGGCGCGTCATCGGTTGTCGACCGAGACGGACACCCGCATTTTCCTCCAGGCAACCCGTTCGCTGCTTGCAACACCGCCGTCGTTCCAGGCGTCGCCGTAACCTATGCGCCGGCGGTCGGCTACTCCGGGGCGGATGCGATGACCTTCGAAGAAACCGACGTCGATGGCAGGCATCATGTTTTTCGAATGGCGCTGACCGTTCGATGAACTACCGCCACGCCTTCAGCTCAGCACGATGCCGCCACACACGTTCAGCGACTGCCCGGTCACGAAAGCGGACGCGTCCGAAGCGAAGAAGCACACCGGACCCACCACATCCTCCGGCTGGCCCAGCCGGCGCAGCGCCGTAACTCCAACCCATTTGTCGACGTTGGCCTGCTCGGCGAGGTTGGTGCGGCCCATCTCGGTCACGATGATGCCGGGGCAGATGCAGTTCGCGGTGATGCCGAACGGCCCGACCTCCTGCGCCAGCACCCGGGTGAAGCCCATGACCGCGGCCTTGCTGGCGGAGTAGTGAGCCTGTTCCGGCGCCCCGTGCTTGCCGCCGATCGAGGCTATGTTGACGATGCGCCCGTAGCCGCGCTGCCGCATGTGCGGCAGCAAGGCCTGCACCACCAGGAACGTGCCCTTGGCGTTGACGTCCATCACGGCGTCCCATTGATCCTCCTCCAGCGCCTCGACGGAGTTGGCGATGAGGATGCCGGCGTTGTTGACCACGACGTCGACGGCGCCGGCCTGCGCCACCGCCTGTCCTATCATGGCGCGGACCTGGGCGCGGTCGCTGACGTCGGCGGTGAACGAGACGCCGCGCCGTCCCAAGGCGGCGATCTCGGCGGCGGCGACGTCCAGTTCGCCCTGTTGTCGGGCAACGTCGTTCAGCACCACGTCGAAGCCGTCACGCGCCAAGCCGAGTGCGATGGCCCGCCCGATGCCGCGGCTGGCGCCGGTGACCAGGGCGGTGCGGCCATTGCCCGATTTCGCCATGTGCTTGCCCTCTCTCAGAAGAAGCGAATTTCACCGCGCAGCACCGCGAGGCTCACGGCTGCGATCATCACCACGCCGCGCACCTCGTTCTGTAAATAGAACGGCGCACCGAGCAGGTTCAGCCCATTGTCGAGCATGCCGATGATGACGACGCCAACCAGCGTGCCTTGCACGCTGGCGCGTCCCGGCTTGAACGCGGTCATGCCCAGGAACACCGCCGTCAGGCTGTCCAGCAGGTACGCGTCGCCGGCTCCCGGCTGCCCGGTGCCCAGCCGCGCGGTGAGCATGACCCCGCCCATCGCGGCGCCGAACGCCGACAGCGTCAGCGCCATCAGCCGGCAGCGGTTGACGTCGATGCCGGACAGCCGCGCCGCCTGCAGGTTGGAGCCGGTCGCCACCACGCTGCGGCCCAGCCGGGTGCGGTTGACCAGGACGTAGAAGGCGGCGACCACGACCACGGCGATCAGGATCGGCACCGGCACGACTCCGAACACCCGCCCGGTCGCGATGACGTAGAACGCCGGCGGAAAGCTCGCGTAGATCGAGTCGCCGCCGTCATAGGCGTAGTTGAGGCCGAGCGCGATCGGCCCCATCGCCAGGGTGGCGATCAGCGAGGGGATACGCAGCCGCGTCACCAACAAGCCGTTCACGACGCCGATGGCCACACCCGCCAGCACCGACAGCACGATGGCGAGCGCAACCGGCAGCCCCGACCACACCATCAGCCCGGCCACCAGCACGCCGGACAACCCCGCCACCTGCCCCACCGACAAATCGAACTCGCCGCTGGCGACCGCCACCGTCAGGCCCGACGAGATCACCATCAGCACCGAGATTTGCACCAGGATGTTGCTGATGTTGGCGGCCGAGGTGAAGCGGTCGCTGGCCAGCGCGAACACCGCGAAAATGAGCACGGCGGCGGCCACCGTCCCGTATCGGGCAGCCAACTGGCTGTACTTGAAGCGGCCTGGGACGACCGCAGGCGCCGTGATCGACATGCTCAGTTCACCTCAAGCAACAGCCGGTCCTCGGAAAGCTCGCCGCGCGGCAGGCACGCCGCGAGCCGGTTGGCGTTCACGCAGTATACGCGGTCGCACAGCGCGATCAGCTCGGAGAACTCGGCCGAGGCGATCAGCACCGCGGCTCCGTCCCGGGCCAAGTTACGGATCAGCGCATACAGCTCGGCCTTGCTGCCGACGTCGACGCCCTCGGTCGGGTTGTCGAGCAACAACACCGGCGCCTGCCCGGCATCGCCGAGGCGCGCCAGCCAGCGGCCGAACACCGCCTTCTGTTGGTTGCCGCCGGACAGTTGCAGCACGTCCTGGTGCGGCCCGCTGCATTTGATCCGCAGCCGCACGATGATGTCGCGCACCGCGGCCAGCGCGGGGCCGGTCCGCATAAAGCCGCGCCGGCTGAACTTCGCCAGCGACCCGGCCAACACGTTCTCCTCCACCGAGAGGCCGTGGAAAATGGCTTTACGCAGCCGGTCGTCGGAAACCAGGTAGATGCCGCAATCAATCGCCTCGCCGACGCTGCGCGGCAGCCGGTTCAGGCCGGCGACCCGGGCTTCGTCCGCGGAAGCCTGATGCGCCACGCCGGCGAGCCGCTCCAGCAGCAGCGTCTGGCCGGCGCCCAGGACTCCGGCGACGCCGACCACCTCGCCGCGCCGGACCACCAGCTCGGGCACCTCCAGCCGGCCGACGCGCATCCCCCGCACCGTCACCGCGTCGGTTTCGGCCACGGCATGGCTGCTCCAATCGGTCTGCTCGATGACACGCCCGACCATGAGGCGAACCACCTCCGGCAACGCGATGTCGGCCACCGCGCCGTCATGCACCTTGCGCCCGTCCTTCAGCACGATCACCCGGTCGCAATGGGCAAAAACCTCGGCCAAATGGTGCGAGATGAACAAGATGCCGAGGCCGCGCCGCTTCAGGTCGCCGAGAAACGCGAACAGCTGTTGCGTTTCGGCCAGCGTCAGCGAGGCGGTCGGCTCGTCCAGGATCAGGATGCGCGGCTCGGTGGCCAGCGCCTTCAGAATATCAAGGATCTTCAGCTCGCCCAGGCTCAGCGTGTCGCACTCGCGCGATAGGTCGATGCGGACGCCGAAGCGGTCGGCCAACTGTTGCGCCATGGCCATGAGCCGGCGGTCGTGGATGAACCCTCCGCGCCGCGGCTCGCGCCCGAGCATGATGTTCTCGGCCCCGGTCAGCGGCCGGATGATGGCGACCTGCTGGTGCGCGACCGCGATCCCGGCCGCCAAGGCGTCGGCGACGGTGCGAAGCTGCACCGGACTTCCGGCGATCTTCATGGCGCCGGCATCCGGCCGCACGGCGCCGCAAACGATCTTCACCAAGGTCGACTTGCCGGCCCCGTTGGCTCCCACCAGCGCCAGCATCTCGCCGGCGTGCAGCTCCAGGTCCACTTCGGCCAGCGCCACCGTCCCGAAGAAGCTCTTGCCGATGGCTACGGCCTGCAGCAGCGGTTCCGGCATGTCGGTCCCGACATGCGGGCGGAGCGGGAACTCCGCCCGCATGTCCATCAGGCCTTCATGCCCGCGAGCGCGCGGTCGCGGTAGATGTAGTACAGGTCGGTGGCTTCGTAGGTCGGCGTTCCGGCGGCGGGCACGTTGACGCCGTTGACCAGCAACGGCGCGGGGAACTCCACGGTCGGCACCGGCACCACCTCCTTGGCCGGCCGCCCCTTGCCGACGATCTCGTTGATCAGCCAGCCGGTGTAGGCGCCCCAGATCTCGAACGCCTGCGCCGTCGTGGCCTTGAGCGGATAGGACGTGTCGCGCATCCGGTCGAGCGCCGTCGGATGGCCGTCGGCGGAGACCACGAACACCCGGTCCTGCATCCCGCGCGACTTGATGACCTCGGCCGCCGCCATGCCCGGCTCGTCCCAGGGGCACCAGATGGCGTCGAGGTCGTTGCCGTAGCGGGCCAGCCAGTCGTTCACCACGTTCTGCGTGGCCTCGTAGAAGCCCGCGTACTGGATCACCCGGTCGGCGCTCAGGCTGATCCACTCGTTCTCGGTTAGCACCGCGCGCATCACCTTGCCGCGCTTGCGGGTGCCGTGGTGGAAGTTGGCCACGATGGCGCAGATGTTGGCTTTCTGCTTGCCCTCGCCCAGCAGCCGGTCGACCATGTACTGCGTATACTGGCCGCCCATCACCCAGTTGTTGCTGGTGATGTCGGCGATGGCCGGGGCCTGCCAGCCGCTGTCCAGGCTGAAGAACGGGATCTTCGAACGGCCGAGGTCGTCCAGCGCGCTGTGCGCCGCCGTCAGCGTGCCGTACATCACCAGGATGGCGTCGGACTTGGCGGTGATGGCGTTCTCGATCTGGCTGACCAGCGCGCCGGGATCGCCCTTGGCGTCGGTCTGGTTGACGTCCCAGGTTTTGTCGAGCCCGGTCGACTTCAGCCATTGCTGGAAGCCGGCCCAGCTGCGCTGGTCCGACTGCGCCGACATCTGCTGCGCCACCACGGCGAGTTTCACCGGCTTGGCCTTGGCCTGGGCCAGCGCGGGCGTGCTGCCAAATGCGAACTGCGCGAGTTGCACGCCGCCAGCCGCCGCGGCCGCCACGCCGATGCCGCCCAGCAAGCTCCGGCGGGTCGGTTGAATGATTGTAGATGCGTCGTCGTTCACGATCGTTTTCCCCTGACTTGTCGTTGACGTTGTTTGCAAGATCATTCGAACAGCGCAGCCACCTCCGTTGGCTGGTCCCAATGCGGCACGTGCCCGGCATCCTGGATCAAGTGGATCGCGACACGGCTGCCGGCCTGGCTGGCCTGGGTCCAGGGGATGATGCGATCCTGCACGCCCCAAACTACGCGTACCGGCATTGGCAGCGCCCGCAGGTCGCCCACGATGTCCACCTGCTGGCCGCCGGCATCGACCAGGGTCGCCACCAGCCCGGCCAGCCGGCCGCGTGACAACTCGGCCGCCAACGCCTCAAGCTGCGTCGTCGTGAGTGTCGCCGGCCGCACCGCGAGGCGGCGGAGCAAGTGCCGCAACGCGCCCGCCGAGCGCGCGCCTGCGATGCCGTGGATGAAGCCGAGGTCGATCTCGCGGTCCATCCCGGCGGGAGCCAGCAGCGTGAGCCGCCGCACCCGGGCCGGCACCAACGTCGCCACGCGCGCCGCCACGGCGCCGCCAATCGAGTGGCCCGCCAGTTCAACCGCCTCGCCACCCAGCCGTTCGAGGAACGCCACGGCCGCAGCCGCCATGGCGTCCACGTTTGTTGCCTCGACAGTCGTCTCGCCGTGACCTGGGAGGTCGAGTGCCACGACATGCCGCCCGGCCCGCATCAGCGCCGCCGCCAAGCCGGACCAGCTCTGCAAGTCGGCTGCCAGACCATGCAGGAGCACGATGCGGGGGCCTGCGGCGTCGGTTGCGGACCACGTCCGGTACGCGATGCGGCCACCCGGAACGTCAAGGCTCTGCACAGCGGTGGCAGATGGCGGCAACAAGGCGCGCACGTCGGCGGCTTGGATGCGGCCACGCCGGCCACTGCCGGTCGCTTCGGCCAACGCAACCCCCCGCTGGCGCGCCACGGCGCGCGCGAGCGGCGTAGCCCGCAGCCGCGAGGCTTCTTCCAACTTCGTTGCGGCTGGCGTCGGCGTAGGCGGCTCGGGCGTGGCCTCGGCCTTCGCTGCCGGAGCAACGGGAACGGCGCTCTCCCGCCCGTCCTCGTAGCGGCACAGCACCGCGCCGACATCGGCGTCGCGGCCCGCTTCGGCCACGATCTCCAGCAGCGTGCCGTCGGCCAGCGCCGGCATCTCCACGATGGTCTTGTCGGTCTCGACCTCCAGCAGCGTCTCGCCGCGCCGGAACGTCTCGCCCGGGCTGCGTAGCCAGGCCGAAACGCGCCCGGTCTCCATGGTCTCGCCGAGCCGGGGCAAGGTGAGTTCGACGATCACCGCCGCAGCATCCGCCGCACCGTGCCGGCGATCAACTCCGCGGTCGGGATGCTGGCGCCTTCCAGGGCCGGCGACACCGGGATCGGGATGTCCTCGCCGGCGAGGCGGACCACCGGGTCCTCCAGGAAGTCGAAGCATTCCTCGGAGATGCGCGCGGCCAGTTCCGCCGCGACGCCGCCGGTCAACGGCCCCTCGCTCACCACCACCGCGCGGCCGGTCCGCTGCACCGAGGCGGCGACGGTCGCCATGTCCAGAGGGTTCAGCGTACGCAGGTCGATGACTTCGAGCGCCACGCCCTCGCCGGCCAGGGTCTCGGCGGCAGCGAGCGCCACATGCACCATGCGCGAATAGGTCACCAGCGTCGCGTGGTCGCCGGCGCGGCGCACCACCGCCTGCCCCCAGGGAGCGGCGGGCGCGTCGAAATCGGCTAGTTCCTTGCGCGTGTACAGCGCCTTGTGCTCGATGAACACCACCGGGTCGGGCAGCGTCAGGCTGTGGCGCAGCAGGTGGTAGGCGTCAGTCGCGGTCGCCGGCATCGCGAGGCGCAGGCCGGGCGTGTGCATGATCCACCCCTCTAGGCTCTGCGAGTGCTGCGCGCCGGCGGAACGGCCGGTGCCGCCCTGGGTCCGCAGCACCATCGGCACGCCGATCTGGCCGCCGAACATATAGCGTATCTTGGCCGCCTGATTGGCGAGCTGGTCCATGACGAGGCCGAGGAAATCGACGTACATCAGCTCCGCAACCGGCCGCAGCCCGGTCATCGCCGCACCCACGGCCACGCCGATGATTGCAGCCTCGCTGATCGGCGTGTCGATCAGCCGCCCGGCGCCAAACTCGGCGATCAGGTCCTTGGTGACGCCGTACGCGCCGCCGTAGACGCCTACCTCCTCACCGATCACGACGATGTCGCCGTTCTCCCGCATGGCATCCTGCAGCGCCTTGCGGAGCGCGTCGCGGTAGGTGATCTCGGTTGCCGGCATGGCGTCAGGCCGACGCAAGGATGCGGTCGAGGCGCTGCGCCAGCGGCTCCGGCTCCGGCTCGTGCGGGCCGTAGACATCGCGGAACATGCTGGAGGACGCGGGCTCCGGGGCGGCGGCAGTGAAGTCGATGGTGGCGTCCATCTCCCCCGCGACCTCGGCGTCGAGCCGGTCGAGGGCCGCCTCGTCGAACTGGCCGCGTTCCAGCAGCGCCGCCCGGGCGCGGACGATAGGGTCGCGCTTGCGGCCGAGCGCCTCTTCGTCCGCGGTGCGGTACGGGCTCTTGTCCATGCGGCCATGGCCGAAGAAGCGGAAGCAGGACACCGCCATGAAGCCCGGCCTGCCCGCGCGGGCGCCGTCGGCCAGCGCTTGCGCGGTGTGGAACACCGTCTCGACGTCCTCGCCGTCGACCATCTCGGCAGCCAGGCCGAATGCCTGCGCGCGACGGTCGAACTCGACCGAGCGGGTCGCCAGGTCGATGCGGGTGCCCATGCCGTACTGGTTGTTGATGCAGACGAACAGCACCGGCAGGTCCCACAGCGCCGCCATGTTCATGCTCTCGTACAGCACGCCTTGCTGCATCGCGCCGTCGCCGAAGAACGCCACGGAAATGGCGTCGCTCTTCTTCAACTTGTAGCTGAGGCCGGCGCCGACAACGTGCGGGATGCCGCCGCCGACGATGGCATTGGCGCCCAAATGGCCCAGCGCCATGTCCGCGATGTGCATCGAGCCGCCTTTGCCGCGGCAGTAGCCGGTATCCTTGCCGCCGATCTCCGCCATCATGCGGCCGGGATCGGCCCCACGCGCCAGGAAGATGCCGTGGCCGCGATGGTGCGTGGTGAAGCTGTCCTGCGGCCGCATCGCCGCGGCGACCCCGGCCGCCGCCCCCTCCTCGCCGATCGACAGGTGCAGCATGGAGCCGGCCGACAACCCGCGCGCGTACAGCTCCGCCACCCGCTCCTCGAAGCTGCGGATGCGACGCATGGTGCGGTAGAAATCGGCCAAAGGCGTGTTTGGCAGCGTCATGGCGAATTGTCTTCCGTCACCCGATTGTTACGACGCACATATGACGCACACGACGACATTTGCTCCCGTGGCAACATTCGTCGTTAGGCACGGCGGAAGTCAAGCGGTATCGTGGCGCCATGGCGATCTTGCGATGCTGACCCTGAGCTTGGCCCACGAGCCGGACGCCGCGATCATGGTGCGGGCGGCGTGGCTGTACCACATTGGCGGACTGACGCAGGAGGAGGTCGCCGGGCGGCTCGGCGTCCATCGCACCCGCGTCGTCCGCCTGCTCGGCGAGGCGCGCGAGCGCGGCCTGGTCAGCGTCACCATCAACCACGAGGCGATCCGCGACCTTCATGTCGAGGACAGCATCGCCCGGCAGTACGGCCTGGACTTCTGCCTGGCGACGCCGGCCATGGGGTTCGCCGCCGCGACGGCCGACGTGCGACTATCGGCGGCCCAGGAGATGATCGCCCGCCGCGCCGTCGGCAGCGCCGCCGCCAACTTCCTCAAAGGCAAGCTGGCGCCTGGCCGCCCGATCACCGTGGGCGTCAGCTGGGGGCGCACGCTGGAGCAGATGGCGCTGCACCTTTCGGGCGCGCACAACGCGCAGGCGCGCTTCGTGTCGCTGATGGGCTCGCTTACCCGCAACTCGGCGTCCAACCCGTTCGAGGTGGTGCAGGCGCTGGCCGCCCGCACCGGCGGCGAGGGGCACTTCCTGCCGGTGCCGTTCATCGCCGACACCGTCGCCGACCGCGCGGTGTTCATGTCGCAGCGCACGGTGGCCGAGGCGCTGGATTTGGCGCGCTCGGCCGACCTTTATTTGATCAGCGTCGGCGAGCTGCACGAGACGGCGTTCCTGCACCAGCAGGGAATGCTGTCCACCGCGGAGCTGCGTAGCGTCCAAGCGAAAGGCGCCGTGGCCGATTCGCTGGGCCGCCTGTTCGACCAGGACGGCGGCGAGGTCGATCACGAACTCGCCCACCGCACCTTGGCGCTGGAGTTCGAGCAACTGCGCGAACGCGATGTCGTGCTGCTGTCGGGCGGCCTGCAAAAGATCGGCGCGGTCCAGGCGCTGCTGCGGACCGGGGTGGTGCGCGGCCTGGTCGTCGACGGCGACGCCGCGGCGCTGCTGGCGTCGCTTGGCTAACGTAGTGGAGAGCGTCGCCCTGCTCGACCGGCTGATCGCCTTCCCGACCGTCAGCCGCGACTCCAACCTTGACCTGATCGGTTACGTGCGCGGCCTGCTGACCGAGCACGGGATCGAGGCGACGCTGATCGGCAGCGCCGACGGGCGCAAGGCCAACCTGTTCGCAACTATCGGCGGCTCCGGCTCCGGTGGCGTGGTGCTGTCCGGCCACACCGACGTGGTGCCGACCGACGGCCAGGCATGGACCAGCGACCCGTTCCGCATGACGGAGCGGGACGGCAGGCTGCTCGGACGCGGCGCCGCCGACATGAAAGGCTTCCTGGCCTGCGCCGTCCGCGCGGCGTTGCTGGCCGCCGGCCGCCGGTTGCGGCGGCCGTTGCACCTGGCGTTCTCGTACGATGAGGAACTCGGCTGCCTGGGCGTGCGCGGCATGCTCGACCAGCTCGCGGCGTCCGGTCTGCGCCCCGAGTTCTGCATCGTGGGCGAGCCGACCGGCATGGCGGTGATGACCGGGCACAAGGGCAAGGTCGCGGCGCGCGCCACCTGCTGCGGCACCGCCGCGCACACCGCCCTGGCGCCGCGGGCGCTGAACGCCATCCACCTGGCGACCGACCTGGTGGGCGCGCTGCGGCGGCAGCAGGCGGTGCTGGCGGAGGGTGTGACACAGGACGCCGCCTACGACGTGCCATACACGACGCTGCACGTCGCCAGCATCGCCGGCGGGCTGGTGTCCAACATCGTGCCCGACCGCTGCGCCGTGACCTTCGAGATCCGCAACATCGCCGCCGACGACGCCCGCGCCGTGCTCGGCGACGTGGAGCGGGACGCCGCGGCGCTGGTGCTGGCGGCGCAAGCGCGCTTCCCGCAGGCCGCAATCGCCTTCGAGGTGACCAACGACTATCCTGGCCTGGACACGCCGCTGGGCGCGCCGGTCGTCGCCTTCGCGTGCGCGCTGGCTGGCTCGCTTCCGCTGGGCAAGGTCGCGTTCGGCACCGAGGCGGGGCTGTTCCAGCAGCGGCTCGGCGTCCCAGGCGTCGTTTGCGGGCCGGGCTCGATGGAGCAGGGTCATAAACCCGACGAGTTCGTGACGCGCGAGCAACTCGGCTTGTGCGACCGCATGATGGATGCGCTGCTGGACCGGCTGAGCGCGTAATCCAGCGTTTCCCCCATCTTGCCGGCGTTCCGGCCGGCACTGCGCCAATCGCCCATGTTGGGTTGATTGTGTCGCCTGTTTGATAACTGCGACGCAATCGTCAATACCTGTCGCCTTGCACGGAACCAACTCGCTCCAGAACGGCTCAAGCCTCCGGCCGCGTGTCCAACCTGGACCCAAGATTTTGTTCGATCTAGTACAGTGTATACATGCGTTCGATACTACCGCACTCCCGGAATGAATAGTATGACAACGATTACCGACCGCCTTGTTCTCACGCGCAACCGTCCGGCTGGGTTCGACTGGCTGCGGATCGGGCTTGCCGCCAGCATCGTGGGTTGGCATAGCATCGTCACCAGCTATGGTTGGGACGTGCAGGGAACCTACTGGGCAAGCCCGGCTTGGCGACCTCCGATTGCGGCCATCCTCGGCATGTTCTTCGCGTTGAGCGGGTTCCTGGTGGCCGGCAGCCTGGAGCGATGCCGGACCATGGTGTCGTTCGCCGGCCTGCGGATCATCCGCATCTTCCCGGCTTTGGTAGTCGAGGTGCTGCTGTCGGCGCTTATCCTCGGCCCGCTGCTTACCCATGACACGCTGCGGCAATATTTCGCTGACCCGCATCTGTGGCATTATTTCGCCAACACGCTGGGCATTATCCACTACGTCCTACCTGGGGTGTTCACCGCCAATCCATACCCCGAAATCATCAACGCCCAGCTGTGGACGGTGCCGTACGAACTCCACTGCTACGAGGTCCTGATCCTCATCTCGGCGCTTGGCCTGTACCGGCGCAAGACCTTCCTGATCCTGACGCTGGTCGCCTTTGCCGCCTTCCTGCTGTCACGGGAGTGCTTCGCGAACTGCGGTCCCAGGCTGGCGCTGCAGGGCCGCGAGTTGGTATTCTGCTTCCTGCTGGGCGTGGCGCTGTTCAGGTTCCGCGACCGGGTGGCGTGGAGCGGTTGGCTGGGCGCCTTGTCGGCCGCCGCCGCCGTAGCCTTCATGCTGCTGCCGGGCGGCGACAGCCTGGTCCCGATCCCCCTCGCCTACCTGACGGTCTACCTGGGGCTGCTCAATCCGCCTCGGGTCAAGCTGCTGTTCAGCGGCGACTACTCGTATGGCCTCTACCTGTACGGCTTCCCGATCCAGCAGGCGATTGCCTCCACCGGGCCATGGGCGCGGCACTGGTACGTGAGCTTGGCCGTGGCGTTTCCGCTCACGGTGGCCGTCGCCGCCGCCTCGTGGTGGTTCATCGAAAAGCCGGTGCTGCGCCACAAGGCGGCGCTGCTGTGGCTGGAAGGCAAGTTCCTGGCGGCGTCGGGCGCCGTCAGGTCGCGGCTGCGGCAGCCGCGAGGCCTGATAACCGAAAATCGGACGTCCTAGGGGTCAGTGGCTGATGATTCCCTGCACCCTGGCCGCGAGCGCCTCCACCCCGAACGGCTTGGTCATGACCTGCATCCCGAGGTCCAGCAGGCTGTTGCCGACCACGGCGCCCTCGGCGTAGCCGGTGATGAACAGCACCTTGAGCCCAGGTCGCCGATGCCGCGCCGCATCCGCCAGCTGGCGGCCGTTCATGCCGCCGGGCAGGCCGACATCGGTGACCAGGAGATCGATGTGGGCTGCGGACTCCACGATGTGCAGCCCGGAGCGGCCGTCGATGGCCTCCAGCACCGTGAAGCCGAGGTCCGAGAGCACGTCGACGATGACCATGCGGACCGGAGCCTCGTCCTCGACCAGCAGCACCACGGCGCCTGCGCTGGCCGCCGGAAGGGCGGCCGCCTCGGCTTCCGCCGCCTCGTGCATCGCTCCCAGGTATCGGGGGAGGTAGATCGTGACCGTCGTGCCCTGCCCTTCCTCGCTACGCAGGTGAACCTGCCCGCCCGATTGCTGGACGAAGCCGTGGATCATCGATAGGCCAAGGCCGGTGCCCTGGCCCAGCGGCTTGGTCGTGAAGAACGGATCGAAGGCGCGGGCCAACACGTCCTGCGTCATGCCGGCCCCAGTGTCGGTGACGGTCAGGGTCACGTATTCGCCAGCCAGCACGACTCCCGACGGCAACGCCACGGGCGCCTCGGGCAGGCCGAGAGGAACCGTGTTCGCGGTCCTGATCACCAGCCGCCCACCGTCCGGCATCGCGTCGCGCGCATTGATGACCAAATTGAGCAGCGCGCTCTCAAGCTGGTTCGAATCGCACAATGTCAGCCACAGCCCGTCCGCCAGGCGGGTCTCGATCTGGATCGCAGGACCCACGGTGCGCCGGTACAGCTCCTCCACCCCGCCGACCAGCCTGTTCAGGTCGGCCGCCTTCGGATCGAGCGTCTGCCGCCGAGAGAAGGCGAGCAGCCGGTGGGTCAACGCCGCCGCGCGCTGGGTCGAGGCCAACGCCGCCTCGATATAGCGCTCGAGTTCCGCCACGCGTCCCTGGGCGGTGCGGATGCGGATCAGCTCCAGGCTGCCGGAGATGCCGGCGAGCAGGTTGTTGAAGTCGTGCGCCAGCCCGCCGGTCAGCTGGCCGACCGCCTCCATCTTGTTCGACTGCCGCAACGCCTCCGCGACCTGCTCCCGCTTCTCGTTCGCTTCGGTCAGCTCGCGGGTGCGTTTGGCGATCTTGGCTTCCAGCACCTCGTTGGAATCACGCAACTCCTGCTCGGCCGCCCGGCGGGCCGTGATGTCGGCCAGGATGCCCGTCCCGCGGGTGGGCGCGGCGCCTGCCCGGCCGCCGCCGAACCTGCCTTTCGCCTCGATCCAACGAACCTCGCCGTCGCCGGCACGGTGGATGCGGCATTCGAAGTGCCAATCCGTGCCGGTCGCCACCGCCTGGCGGAGCGTGCTGTCGACGCGCTCGCGGTCTTCGTCCAGCACGTGCGTCAAAAAGAGGGCATAGGTCCAAGCTGGCGGTTGCTCGGCATAGCCGAAAATCCGCATGGCCCGGTCCGTGTGGGTGGCGCTGCCGGTGGCGAGGTCGAGCTCCCAGCTGCCGAGTTCGCCGGCTTCCAGGGCAAGGCGAAGCCGTTCCTCGCCTTCGCGCACCTCGCCGAAGACGCGCAGGCGGTCCACCGCGGCCGCGACCAGGTTGGCGTAGCTGCGCAGGAAGGTGGTGTTTTCCTCGGTGAACTGGCGCGGCTCGCGGCTGTCGATTTGCAGGATGCCGAACGGCGGCCTGTCCTGGCCGCCAAGGATGAGGACGTTGGCCCTCGCCTTGACGCCGTGTTCGATCAGGAACGATGGATAAACGAACCGGGTTTCCGTTGCGATGTCGGAAGAAGCCATCGGCGCCCCGGTCTTGAGGGCGTAGCCCTCGAAGGTGCCATCCACCGCTCTGAGCACCACCTTGCCCACAATGCCCGGTTTCCAGCCGACGCCCGCCCGCACCAGCAAGGTGGCGCCGTCCGCCTGCAGCTGCATGACCTTGGCGAGGTTGGTGCCCAGGCCCTCGCCCACCAGTCGGCAGGCCTCGGTCAAAAGCTCGTCCAGGTCGTCGGATTTCAGGGCGAGCTCGCCGAACTTGGCCAGCACGGTCTGCTGCTGCAGCAACGCCGAATAATCGCTTTTCCGCATGTCCAGCAAATGTCGTCTTCCATGCAACGGTGCCATCGATATCGTTTGCCGCGCTGCCTTGGTCTAGTTTCAAGGAAAACACATCGGCCAAGCAATGTAGCAACACTATGTTCCAAAAGACCAATATAAATGTTTTATCGAAACATTTTATGATAAACCCGGAATCGGCATGGCTCGGCGTCCACGATTGACGCGGGCGCCGCCGAGAGCAAAGGTTCGGCAGTGGACACGCACCCCGACCGCGCCGCCATCCTCGCCCGCGCCGCAACCTTGCTCGCGCATGACGGCAACCTGCCGCACGATCCGGTGGTGCCGCCGATCTACCAGACGTCGCTGTTCACCTTCCGCAGCTACGCCGCCATGGCCGACGCCTTCGCCGGCACCGTCCGCCGCCCGGTCTACAGCCGCGGCGACAACCCGACGGTGATGGAGCTGGAGAGCCGGATCGCGGCGCTGGAGGGCGCCGAGGCGTGCCGGGCGTTCTCCTCCGGCATGGCCGCGATCAGCGCCGCGGTGCTCGCCTTCGTCGACGCCGGCCAGCGCATCGTGGCGGTCCGCCACCTCTACGGCGACGCTTTCCGGCTGTTCGAGCGGCTGCTGCCGCCGCTCGGCATCGTCGTGCAGTACGTCGACGGCGCGGATGCCGAGGCGGTGGTCGCCGCCCTGCCCGGCGCCCGGATGCTCTATCTCGAAAGCCCGACCTCGATGGTGTTCGAGTTGCAGGAGCTGCCGCGCCTGGCCGCCGCCGCCCGCGCGCACGGGGCGATCAGCGTCATCGACAATTCCTGGGCGACGCCGTTGTTCCAACAGCCGATCGCCCACGGCATCGACCTCGTGCTGCACTCGGCGTCGAAATACATCGGCGGCCACTCGGACGTGGTGGCCGGCGTGCTGTCGGGATCCGCCGCGCATATCGGACAGGTCAACACCCGCGCCTACCCGGTGCTGGGCGCCAAGCTGTCGCCGTTCGAGGCGTGGCTGCTGCTGCGCGGCCTACGCACGCTGCCGATCCGCCTGTTGCAGCACGAGCGTGGCGGCTTGGCGTTGGCCGAGCGGCTGCGCGCGCACGGCCACGTCACCCGCGTGCATCACCCGGCGTTCTCGAACCACCCCGGCCGCGCCACGCTCGCCGGCACCACCGGCCTGTTCTCGTTCGAGGCGGACGATGCGGTCGACATACCCCGCTTCATCGACGCGCTAAGGCTGTTTCGGATCGGCGTCAGCTGGGGCGGCCACGAGAGCCTGGTGGTGCCGGCGATGGCGACGCTGCGGCAGACGCCGGGCGTCAACTCGTTGTCCGAATTCGGCGTGACGGAACGATTGATCCGGCTCAATATCGGGCTTGAGGACGTCGAAAACCTCTGGAGCGATCTGGAGCAGGCTTTCGCCGCCGCCACGAGCTGATGGAAGAAAGCGCATGACCCGGACCTGGATGGCCGCCGCTCTGGCCGGCACGCTGATCGCCGCTCCCGCTTTGGCCGACACCACGCTGAAGCTGGTCGAGGTCATCACCAGCCCGTCGCGCACCGAATTGCTCAAGAAACAGGTCGCCGGGTTCGAGGCGGCCAACCCCGGCACCCATGTCGAGGTCACCTCGCTGCCCTGGGGCCAGGCGTTCGAGAAGTTCCTCAACATGGTGCAGGCCGGCGACACGCCCGACGTGGTCGAGATGCCGGAGCGCTGGCTCGGCCTGTACGCCAACAACGCGCAGCTGCAGGACCTCGGCCCGTGGATGGCGAAATGGCCGAACACCAAGGGCCTGGGCGAGCGGGCGATCCAGCTCGGCTCGGTGGTCGACGGCAAGCAGTTCATGCTGCCGTACGGCTATTACGTGCGGGCGCTGTTCTGGAACAAGAAGATGTTCACGCAGGCCGGCATCGCGGCGCCACCCAAGACGATGGACGAGTTCGTGGCCGACAGCGCCAAGATCAGCGCCACGCCGGGCAAGTATGGCTATTGCCTGCGCGGCGGGACGGGCGGCACCGGCGGCGTGCAAATGTTCATGAACACGATGGACGGCAAGGCCGGCTACTTCAACGCCGATGGCACCTCGACCTTCAACGAGCCGGGTTCGGTCAAAGGATTGCAGATGCTGGTCGACCTGTACCGGAAAGGCTATGCGCCAAAGGACAGCGTCGGCTGGGCTTTCAACGAGGTGGTGTCCGGCTTCTACTCCGGCACCTGCGCCATGCTCGACCAGGACCCCGACGCGTTGATCGGCATCGCGGACAAGATGGCCGCGTCCGATTTCGGGGTGACGCCGCTGCCCACCGGCCCGGATGGCCACGCCTACCCTTCGCTCGGCTACGGCGGATGGGCGATGTTCGCGAACTCGCACGACAAGGAGGCGTCGTGGAAGCTGATTGCCGCACTCGAGTCGCCCGATAACAACCTTGCATGGTCGAAGTTCGTCGGGACGCTGCCGGTCTACAAGAGCGCTGTCAACGACCCGTTCTTTGGCGGCGACAAATTCCAGGGCTGGTTCACCGAGCTGAACGACCCGAAGACCTACAACCTCATCAGCGTCCCGTCGCATTTGGAGAACCTCGGAAACTTCTACGACAACATCGCCATCAAGACCTTCCAGCAGGCGCTGCTCGGCCAGCGCACGGCGCAATCAGTCGCCGACGAATGGGCGTCCTACCTGGGCGGCGAGCAGCAGGCGTACTTGAAAAAGGCCGCGAAGTAGCGCTTTCCGCCGTATGGCAACAACGTTGGCGGCGCCGCCGCAGCGACACCGGCGGAGAGCCTTGAAGCAGCAAAACCTGCGGCGCGCCGTGGAGCCCTGGCTTTACCTTGCCCCCGCGCTGGTCCTGCTAGGGTGCGTCCTGCTGGTGCCGCTGGTGGTGGGCGTCGGCTTCTCGTTGCGGCATTTCAGCGCGTTCCGCTCCGAATACGTGGGCCTCAGCCAGTACGCGCGGATGCTGCACGACCCGGTATTGGGGGAGGCGCTACGCAACACCGTGTGGTGGACGGTGGCGAGCCTGGCGTTGCAGTTCGGGCTTGGCCTCGGCCTGGCGATGCTGCTCAACCGCGCCTTCCGTGGCCGGTCGGTGGTGCAGGCGCTGGTGTTCCTGCCGTGGGCGGTGCCGACGTTCCTGGCCGGGCTGACCTGGGCGTGGCTGCTGAACCCGGTGATCGGGCCGTTGCCACGCTGGATGGCGGCGGTCGGCATCGGCACGCCGCAGACCAGCATCCTGTCCGACCCGGCAACCGCCATGTGGGGGCCGATCACCGCGAACGTGTGGTTCGGCATCCCGTTCTTCGCCATCACCATCCTGGCGGCGCTGAAGACTATCCCCGCCGAGCTGTACGAGGCCGCCGCCATCGACGGGGCGAGCGGCTGGGACCGTTTCGCGCAGATCACCCTGCCGTTCCTGACGCCGACCATCGCCATCACGGTGATGCTGCGGACCATCTGGATCGCCACCTTCGCCGACCTGATCTTCGTGATGACCCATGGCGGCCCGGCCGGCTCGACCAACACGGTCGCCACCTACGTCTACGTCACCGCCTTCACCTCGCTCGACAAAGGCTACGCCAGCGCCGTGTCGATCCTGCTGCTGGCGCTGCTGGTCGCCTACGCGCTGGCGCTGATCCGGCTGCGGCGGCGTTACGCATGATCGCCGGGCGGGGTCCGCGCCCGCTGGCCCAGGCCGGCTTCGCGCTGTCGCTCGCGGCTTACGTGGCGTTCGCGCTGTTCCCGCTGTTCTGGACGTTGAAGATTAGTCTCACCCCGTCGAGCCTGCTCTACACCGAGGGCACGCCGCTATGGCCGAGCGTCACCACGCTGGCCAACTACGTCCGCGTGCTGCGGGAAAGCGACTTCCCGCGCTACTTCGCCAACTCGATCTTCGTGTCGGTGGCGACCGCGCTGGCGGCGACCGCCATCGCCTCGGCCGCCGGCTACGCGCTGTCGCGGCTGGCGTTCCGGGGCAAGGCGACGGTGGCGCTGCTGCTGCTGCTGACGCAGACGTTCCCGCTGGTCATGGTGATCCCGCCGCTCTACCGCATCATGGCGACGCTGCACCTGACCAACTCGCTGCTCGGCCTGGTCATCGTCTACACCGCGTTCAACGTGCCGTTCGCGAGCTTCCTGATGCAGTCCTTCCTCGACGGCATCCCGCGCGAGCTGGAGGAGGCGGCGACCATCGACGGCTGCACCCGCCCGCAGGCCATCGTCAAGATCGTGCTGCCGCTGACCTTGCCCGGCATGGGGGCCACGGTCGGCTTCGTGTTCACCGCCGCGTGGAGCGAGCTGCTGTTCGCGCTGATGCTGATCAACGACGAGAGCAGCAAAACCTTCGCCGTCGGCCTGCTCACCTTCATCGGCAAGTTCGCCGTGGACTGGGGGCAGATGATGGCCGCCGCCGTGCTCGGCCTGGTCCCGGCGTGCCTGTTCTTCGCGATCCTGCAACGCTACCTGGTCGCCGGGCTGTCGGCCGGAGCGGTGAAGGGATGAGTCACGGCAGCGCGAAGAAGCCGATGCTCGCCGCCAGCATCACCGCGGTCGCCAGCCAGCCGCCGACCAGCATCGGCTTCGGCAGGGTGAGCCGCCCCATGACGCGCCCGTTGCCCGCCACCAGCATGATCGCCGCCATCACCGGAGCCGCCAGCAGCCCGTTCAGCACGGCGCTCCAATACAGCGCCTTGATCGGGTCGAATGACGTGAAGTTCAGGGCGACGCCGGCCAGGGTGGAGACGGCGATGGTGGCGTAGAACGATTTCGCCTGCAGCAGCCGCCGGTCGAGGCCCTCGCGCCACCGCAGCGCCTCCGACAGCGCGTAGGCGCCGGAGCCGGCCAGCACCGGGACCGCCAGCAGCCCGGTGCCGACGATGCCGAGTGCGAACACCGCGAAGGTGAACTCCCCGGCAATCGGACGCAGCGCCTCCGCCGCCTGCGACGAGGTCTGGATATTGGTGACGCCGCTGGCGTGCAGCGTCGCCGCGGTGGCGTAGATGATGAAGATGGCGATCAGGTTCGACGCCGCCATGCCGACGGCGGTGTCGGTGCGGATGCGCGCGAACTGCGGCCCGGCGGCTCCCGGCACAAGGGCGAGCGGGCGGGCGCCGAGGCGGCGCAGGTTCTCGACTTCCAGCGACGACTGCCAAAAGAACAGGTACGGGCTGATCGTGGTGCCGAGCACCGCCACCAGCGCCGTCGCCTGTCCGGTATCCAGCGTCAGGCGCGGCACCAAGGTGGCAAGCAGCGCCCGGCGCCACGGAACATGCGCCGCGAACGCCACCGCGACGTAGGCGAACAGCGACAGCGTCAGCCATTTCAGCAGCCGCGCATACGCGCCGTAGCTGGTGAAGGTCTCGGTCACGATGCACAAGACGCCGAACGCCACGCTGTACAGCAGCGCGTCGCCGCCCAGCAGCAGCCGCATCGCCGCCCCCATCGCGCCGAGGTCGGCGCCTAGGTTGATGACGTTGGCCGCCAGCAGGATCAGCACGATGCCGCGCACCAGCCACGGCGAGTAGTGGCGGCGCAGGTTGTCGGCGATGCCGCGCCCGGTGACGCAGCCGATGCGGCTGCTGATTTCCTGGATGACGATCATGAACGGCAGGCTGAACAGCATCGTCCAGGCCAAGCCGTAGCCGAACTGCGCGCCGACCTGGCTGTAAGTGGCGATGCCGCTGGGGTCGTCGTCGGCGGCGCCGGTGATCAGCCCGGGGCCGAGCCGCCGTAGCAGGCTGGACGGCGGCGGCGGCTTGGTCAGCGGGTTCATGGCATGGCTATAGCCGATCCGGCTATCGGCGGGTGGCCGGAATCAGTCGGCGATGCAGTCTCGTCGCGATTCGGCAGCGGATCGGTCGGTCAGGTGAGGATGCTTTCGGCTGGCGGCCAAACCGCCTTTGGGCTTGGTCATCTTCACCATCTGCTTGAACATGACTTGCGGGGCAATCCTGCTCATGGCCTTGAGCACGTTGCTAAGGCCAGGGCGGATCTCCAACTTGCCAGCCTCGATCCCGGCTATGGCCTGCTTGGCGAGCACCTTCACGTCCATTGCTTTCTGCCCATTTGTTTCCGCCGCGAACTCGCCTCGGAGCAGCGGCGTCTCGACAGCGGGCGGGGCCAGTTCGACCACGGCCACGCCGGTGCCGTCGAGTTGCACGCGCAGAGACTGAGTGAACGAGTGAATCGCGGCCTTGGTGGCGCAGTACACCGGCGAGACCGGGAGCGGAATGAAGGCCAGGCCGGACGAGACGTTGACGATCAACGCGCCGTTGCGGGTTTTAAGGTGCGGCAGGAACTGCTGGATCATCCGCACCGGCCCGCTCAGATTGATCTCGATCTCGCGCGTCACGTCGTTCAGGTCGCGGTCCTGGTTGAGGTTCAGGTTGCGCATGACGCCGGCGTTGTTGATGAGCACGTCGAGGGCCGGGAACTGCGCCAGCACGCTGCCGTGCAGCGCCGCTATGGCGCGGGGATCGCTGACGTCGCTCCTGAAGGCGTGGACGCCCGGAAGCGCCCGCGTCGCCGCATCGAGCTTTTGCTGATCGCGGCCAGTCACGATCACCGTGTTGCCCCGTTGTTGCAGCTGCCTCGCCAGCTCGAAGCCGATGCCGCTGGTGCCTCCGGTTATCAAGACGGTCTTTTTCTGCAGCTTCACGGTGAGACTTCCTGGTGTTTTGTTGATCGTGCTTGCTCAGGGCATGTGGCGCGTTGCACTCTCCGAATGAAAGTAGGCACTTGACAGTATGATACTTACCAAAAGGAGAGCGTAGAGATGCACGGAATGCCGCATTTCACCGAGGAGCAGATCGCGGCGGCGAAGTTCTACGCCGCGACAACTCCTCCCGACGGTCTCGATCCCAGGATCGAGGCGCTGGTGAACGACTTGATCGGCCGGGTTGCCGACAAGTGGACGATGCTGATTCTTGAGACGTTGGCGGAAAAAGGCGAGTTGCGCTTCACCCGCCTAAGCGAGTTCGTCGAAGGCATCAGCCAAAAGATGCTCACCCAAACCCTGCGCCACATGGAGCGCGACGGCTTGGTCACGCGGACGGTGCATCCGGTCATTCCGCCCAGGGTCGAATACCGGCTGACGCAGCTTGGCTTCAGCCTTGGGGCGGCCTTTTGCGGAGTGTGGGTGTGGGCTGCGGAGAACCTCAAACACGTCGAGCAGGCCCGCCTTGAGTTCGGCGCGAGAGCCGGCGCCGGCTGATCAGCGGCTGGCGGATCGTTGGTCATCCAGCTGTCCGCTCAGGCGCGGCAGGAAGAATGTCGCCACCAGCGCCAGCAGCGCCGTGCCGACGATCAGCACGGCCGGAACCGGCGGCCACCCGGTCCCGGCAATCAGCAAAGCGGCCAAAAAAGGACTCGGCGCGGTGAAGATCACCGAACCCAGGTTCATCGACAGCGCCACACCCGAGAACCGTATCCGCGTCGGGAACAGGTCGGCCAGCAACAGGGCGAAAGTGCCGTGGGTGAAGCACGCCGACAGGCCGATCAGGAAAAACATCCGTCCAAGCGGCATCGCATGCGCCGCGATGACGCCGTAGGCCGGGATCGCGGCCAAAGCGAGCACGACGCAGCCGATGCGGTATACGCCAAGCGGCGTCCAGCGGTCGCCCACCCAGGTTGCCGCGACCAGGCTGGTCGCGGTGACGGCGCTGGCGATGTACAGCGCCGCGAACACGTCCGGCCGAGCATAGTGCAACACGCCGACCAAATAGCCGTTCATGTGCGCGAACAGCAGTCCGTTGAAGGTCGTGACGATCCCGGTCGCCGCGATGCCAGCCAGCAGGCGGCTTCGGTGCGCGGTCAGCAACTCAGCCAACGGACCCCGCGCGCCGCCTGCCGCATCGTCGAGCCGCAGCCGGGCCTGCATCCGTAGGAAGGCCGGGCTTTCCTCAAGCGAGCGGCGCAGCAGCCAGCTCACCCCGCCCAGCGCGCCGCCGATCAGGAACGCGATCCGCCATCCCCACGTCGCCAGGGCGGGACCGTCCAGCACTTGGTTTAGCGCGGTGGCGACTCCGGTCGCCACCAGCACGCCGAGGCTGACGCAGCCGAACACCACGCCGCAGGCCAGCGTGGCGTGGCGGCGCGGCACCACCTCCACCGCGTAGGTGATGGCCCCCGGCAGCTCGCCGCCAAGGCAGAACCCCTGCACCAGCCGCAGCGCCACGAACAGGATGGTGCTGGCCAGGCCGCCGGTAGCGTAGCCCGGGACCAAGCCCATCGCGGCGGTCGCCGCCGACATGATGCCCAAAGAGAGCATGAAGCTGCCTCGCCGCCCGGTGCGGTCGCCGCGGCGACCGAACAGCAGGCCGCCGAGCGGACGCGCGAAATAGCCCGCCCCGAACAAAGCCAGCCCACTGAGCTGGGAGGTTAGCGGATCGCCGGACGGGAAGAACGCGGCGGAGATGTAGAGGCCGAACACGCCGAAGACGACGAAGTCGTAGAACTCCAGCGCCCCGCCAAGGCTTGCCAGCACCACCACCCGCAGCGCCGCCCGGTCCACGCCCGGCTCGCGTGCGATCATCTGTGCATCCATGTCGCGGCTACCCGTTCTGCCAGATCAGCGACAGCACCTGCTCGCGCATGGCGACGAACTCCGGCAGCGACTTGATCGCCCGGCTGTCGCGCTCGCCGCCACGCCGGGCAAACGGGGCGGCGATCCGCTGGACAATGCGTCCCGGTCGCGGCGACATCACCACGACGTCCGTGCCGAGGTAGACCGCCTCCTCGACGCTGTGGGTGATGAACAGCACGGTCATGCCGGTGCGCCGCCAGATCAGGTGCAGCTCCTCCTGCATCTTCTCGCGGGTCAGCGCATCGAGCGCCCCGAACGGCTCGTCCATCAGCAGGATCTTCGGCCCGTTGGCCAGCGCGCGCACGATCGCCAGCCGCTGCTGCATGCCCCCGGACAGCTGGTACGGGTAGCGGTCGCGGAACTCCCAAAGCCCGACCATACGCAGGTAGCGTTCGACGATCTCCATCCGGGCCGCCCGATCGCGGCCCCGCACCATCGGGCCGAAGCCGGCGTTGGCCGCCACGGTCAGCCACGGGAACAGCGCCGGCTGCTGGAACACCACGCCACGGTCGGCGCCTGGGCCGGCGACGACGCGGCCCTCCACCGTGACCGAGCCGTGGGTGGGCGTCAGGAACCCCGCAAGCGTTTGCAGCAGCGTCGTCTTGCCGCAGCCGGACGGGCCGACCAGGCAGACGAAGTCGCCGGCGCCGAAATCGAGCGAGGCGCGGTCCAGCGCCAGCACGCGGTCGGCCCCGGCGCCGTAGGCCACGCACAGTTCCTCGAACCTGACCAAAGCCGCATCCGCCACGATCTCGCTGCCGCCGTCCGGCATGTCAGGCGAGCGCCGCTGCGAGCGGCGCGGTGTTGATCGCCTTGCGGTACGCGTCGACGGACGGGGCCGACCGGATGCTGCGTTGGGCCACCAGGAACTGTGCGGTTCCCTGGAGCACCTCGGCGAAGTGGCCGGCCTGTCCCGGCGGACCAAGCCATTGCGGCTTCAGCTGCTCCTGCGGCGGCACGAACTCGTATTGCAGCAGGTCGGCGCGCGCGGCCTCGGTGCTGATGCCGGCCTGCTTGCCGATGATCGCCGCCGCATCGTCGGGCTTCGTCCGCCACATCTCCAGCGACCGGCGGGACGCCTTCATGATGGCGACCACGGCGTCCGGATAGGCCTGGCCGAACGCGGTGCGGGCGACCACCAGGTCGGCGATCACGTAGCCCGCCGCTTCGAGCTTGTCATAGGTGCGGAACGCCTCGCCGCCGGCTTCGAGGATTTTGGACTTGGCGGGACTCCAGACATAGGCCGCGTCGATGTCGCCGCGCTGCCAGGCGGCCACGATGGCGTCGGGGCGCATGTCGAGCAGCGTCACGTCGCGCTGCGTTATGCCGTTGGTCTTGAGGAAGCCCATGGTGCGGAAATGCGAGGTCGAGCCGAACGGGGTGGCGATCCGCTTGCCCTTGAAATCCGCCGCCGAGCGAACGTTGCCGCCCTTGCGCACCGTCATCTCCTCGGCTGGCCCGATGTTGTCGACCATGCCGATCACCTCGTAGCCGATGTCCTGGGCGATGCCGGCGGCGGTCGGCGAGGAGCCGATGCCGATGCCGACGTCGACGCTGCCGGCCGCCACCGCGGCGTTGATCTCGGCGCCGCTGCCGACCTCGATCCAGTTGACCCTGGCGTGGGTCATGTCCTCGACCCAGCCGTCGCCCTTGGCGATCATCGTCGGGCTGGCATTGACGAAAAAGGCGATGTTGATCCGCTCCGGCGTGGCGGCGCGGACCCGCCGCGGCAACCCGGCCAACGCCGCGCCGCCAAGCGCCAGACCGGCCCGTAGCAGCGCGCGGCGGCCGTTGTCACCTTGGGTCATGCGTCGATCCTTTCCAACGTTGTCGCGAGCTCACTTGCCGGCCCAATGCACGAGCCGGTTCTCCAGCGTCACCAGCAGCCAGTTCAGCGCCAGGCCCATCGTGCCGATAATAAGGATGCCGACGAACACGTAGTCCGAACGCAGGAACCGCCCGGCGTCGAGGATCATCCAGCCAAGGCCGTTGCTGCCGGCGATGATCTCGGCGGCGATCAGCGTGCCGTAGACGATGCCGATCGACAGCCGCGCGCCGGTGAAGATCTCCGGCAACGCCGAGGGGAACACCACGTGGCGGAAAATCTGCCAGTCGCTCGCCCCCAGCGAGCGCGCCACCTGCAGGCGCGACAGCGGCAGGTTGCGGACGCCGTCGCGCGCCGCCACCGCCGACACCGGCAGCGCCGCGAGGAACAGCAGGACGATCTTCGAGCCCTCGCCGATGCCGAACCACACGATGAGCAGCAGCAGGTAGGCCAGCTGCGGCAACGGCCGCAGGAACTCGATGAACGGCGCCAGCACTGCGTTGACCGGGCGCCAGTATCCCATGGCCAGGCCGATCAGCGTGCCGGCGACCGCCCCGGTGAGAAAACCGGCGACCACCCGCTCCAGGCTGTAGGCCACATGGACCCATAGCGGCTGGCCTCCGTAGCCGTTGTCGATCAGGTCGACCAGCCCGTCCCACAGCTCGCCCGGCGGCGGCAGGAACAGGTCGCGGACCAGGCCGCCCCAGGTGCAGGCGAGCCAGGCCGCCAGCAGGATGGCGGCGCTCAGGACGGTCCAGGCATACGGCGGCAGGCGGCGCAGCATGGCTCAAGCCCGCCCGCGCCAGTGGACCAGCAGCGTGTCGATGGCGAGCAGCCCCCAGTTCAGGGCCATGCCGAGTGCGCCCAGGACCAATATCCCCATCAGCATGATGTCGGTACGCAGGAACTGGCTGGCCGAGAACACCATCCATCCCAGGCCGTCATTGGCCGCCATCAACTCCGCGGCGACGACGGTCGAGAAGGTTCCGGCGAGCGCGATCCGCAGCCCGGTCAGGATCATCGGCAGCGCCGACGGCAGCACAACGTAGCGGAACACCTGCGCCTGGGTGGCGCCGCAGGCCAACGCTGCCTGGATACGCTGCTGGTTGACCAAACGTACGCCAGCGGTGGCGGCGCTGACAATGGTCGGGAACGCCGCCAGGAACAGCAGCGCCACCTTCGAGGCGTCGCCGGTGCCGAGCCACAGGATCAACAGGATCAGGTACGACAGCGGCGGCAGCGGCCGCATGAACTGGATGATGTAGTCGACCGCGGCGCTGAACCTGCGGCTGCGGCCCATCCAGGCGCCGAGCGGCACTCCCAGCAAGGTCGCCAGCAGGAAACCCGCGAGGCAACGCCCAAGCGTGGCTGCGATGTCTTGCCCGAGGCTGGTGCCGCGATAGCCGTGCCGGAGCACGTCGACAAACGCGCCGCCGACCTGGGTCAGCGGCGGCAACAGGTTCGCCGGCACCAAAGGAATGGCCGTGACGACGTACCACCCGGCAAAGAACGCCGCCACCGAAAGCAGCGACAACAAGGTATCGGAGGAGGGTCGACGAATCATGCTGCCGTCACTGCTGCAAGAAAGATACCGTCAACGCAAGAAAGATGCCGTCGCAAGAAGAATGTCGTCGTGGCCTCGGCAGGGAGCGTCGTAACGAGACCCGTCGTCGAACCACAGCCCTAGCGCGACACTTGCAGGACGTTGCCGCGCCCGACATATGCCGTGGGCATAGTCTCTAAGGATCAAAAATGCCCGACGTTTTGCCCCCGGAGACGCCGCTCGCGATGACCTTGCGGGTAAACGGTCATGACCGGCCGCTGGCGCTCGACCCGCGCACCACCCTGCTGGACGCCCTGCGCGAGCATCTCGGCCTGACCGGCACCAAGGTCGGCTGCAACCACGGCACCTGCGGGGCCTGCACCGTCCACATCGACGGCCGGCGGCAACTGGCCTGCCTGACGCTCGCCGCGGCGGCGCAGGGGCGTGAGGTTCGCACCATCGAGGGCCTGGCCGACGCCGACGGGGCGTTGCACCCGATGCAGGCGGCGTTCGTGGCGCACGACGCGTTGCAGTGCGGCTACTGCACGCCGGGCCAGATCATGTCGGCGGTCGCCTGCGTCGCCGAGGGCCATGCCGGCAGCGACGCCGAGATCCGCGAATACATGAGCGGCAATTTGTGCCGCTGCGGCGCCTACCCGAACATCGTGGCGGCAGTACGCGAAGTCGCCGGTAGCCAACGGCAGGCCGCCTGAGATGCAGCCCTTCACCTACGCCCGTCCTGCCTCGCTCGACGAGGCGCTCCACCTAGCGCAGCGACCCGGCGCCGCGTTGCTGGCCGGGGGCACCACCATGGTCGACCTGATGCGCGGCGACCTCGCCGCCCCGTCCAGCATCGTCGATATCGGCCATCTGGAAGAGCTGGCGACGTTCAACGCCGCGGGGCCGGTGCTGCGCTTCGGCTGCCTGGCCCGCATGGCCGACGTCGCCGAGGACAAGGTCCTGCTTCGCGATTATCCCGCGTTGGCCGAGAGCCTCAACTTCGCCGCCTCGCAGCAGCTCCGCAACGCCGCCACGGTCGGCGGCAACCTGTTGCAGCGGACACGCTGCGTGTACTTCCGCGATGGCGTGTCCGCCTGCAACAAGCGCGCGCCGGGCAGCGGCTGCAGCGCGCAGAACGGCCTCACCCGCGACATGGCGCTGTTCGGCGGGTCCGAGCGTTGCATCGCCACCTACCCCGGCGACTGGGCCACGGCGCTCTCGGCGTTCGACGCCTCGGTGGAAATTGGCTCCACGTCCGGCATCCGCAGCATTCCCCTGGCCGATCTGCACGTCCCGTACGGCGAGGACCCGGCAGCCGAGACCACGCTGCGGCCGGGCGAGATCATCACCGCCATCCTGGTGCAGGCGACCCCCGCCGGCCGCCGCTCCACCTATCTCAAGGTCCGCGACCGGCAGAGCTACGCCTATGCGGTGGTTTCCGCGACGGTGGCGCTGCAAATGGACGGGCAGACGGTGCGCGAGGCACGGGTTTCGCTGGGCGGCGTCGCGACCAGGCCGTGGCGCTCGCACGCGGCCGAGGCGGCGCTGGCCGGCGTCGTCTTGACCGAGCAGACCGCCCTCGCCGCCGGCCATGCCGGCTTCGCGGCGGCCAAGCCACTTGCCGAGAACGGCTTCAAGATCGAACTGGGCGCCCGTGCGGTCGCCCGCGCGGCACTCGTCGCCAGCAGGAGGAACTGACCATGGACGGCAGCATCGGCGCTCCCGCCACCCGCCGCGACGCGGCGGCGAAAGCTACCGGCGCGGCGCGCTACGCCGCGGATTTCGGCCATGCCGGAACCGCCTACGCGGCGCTGACCCTGAGTTCCGTGGCGCGCGGCCGCATCACCCGGATCGACACCGCGGCGGCCGAGGCGGTGCCCGGCGTGCAGATGGTGCTCACCCATCGCGACATGAACCAGGACCTCGGCGCCGAGACCTTCATCATGAAGGGCGGCCACATGCAGTCCTCGTTCATGCCGCTCACCTCCGACGAGGTGCACTACTCCGGGCAGATCGTAGGCCTCGTGGTCGCCGACACGCAGGAGGCGGCGGAACAGGCGGCGCGCGCGATCAACCTTGACTACACGACCCAGCACGCCTCGGCCGCCATGGACGATCCCGACCGCGTCGTGGTGACGGCGGAGAAATCGGCGGTCTCGCTAGGCGACGCCGACGCGGCCTTGGCCACCGCTGCGGTGCGCGTCGACCACGAGTACCTGACCCCGGCGCAGCATCACAACCCGATGGAGCTGTATGCCACCACGGCCAGCTGGAACGACGGCAAGCTCACGGTCGAGTGCCCGAGCCAATGGGTGGTCGGCTACCGCGCTGGCCTTGCCACCATTTTCGGCATCCCGGTCGAGGACGTGCATGTCGTGTCGCCCTACATCGGCGGCGCGTTCGGCGGCAAGGGCACCCTGCTGCCGCATATCGTGCTGATCGCGACCGCGGCGCGCCGGCTGGGCCGCCCGGTCAAGCTGGTGGTGCCGCGCGACGCGATGTTCACCGTCGGCTCGTTCCGCCCGGCCACCCGCAACCGCATCGCCCTCGCCGCCGAGCGCGACGGCACCATGGTCGCGATGATCCACGAGGCGGTCGGCCAGAGTGCCGCCATCGACCACATCGCCTTCCCCGGCACCGACGTCACGGCGCGGATGTATGCGATCCCCAACATCCGCACTTCCGAGTCCACGGTCGACACCGACGTCAACACCCCTGGCTTCCAGCGCCCGCCCGCCGAGGCGCCGTCGTTCTTCGCCTACGAGAGCGCGGTCGACGAGCTGGCCGTGGCGCTCGGCATGGACCCTATCGAGCTGCGGCTGAAGAACGAGCCGAAGGTCGATCCGGTGCAGGGCCTGCCCTGGAGCAGCCGTTCGCTGGTGCAGTGCTTCCGGCGCGGCGCGGAGCTGTTCGGCTGGGACCGGCGCACGCCCGGCGTCGGCTCGATGGCCATGCCAGACGGCGTGCTGGTCGGCTACGGCTGCGCCACGGCGGCCTATCCCTCGGCGGTGGTGCCGTCCGCGGCCCACGTGGCAATTTCGTCCGACGGCCTGCTGCGGGTTCGCACCTCCGCGCACGATGTCGGCACTGGCGCCTACACCGTGCTGGGCCAGGTCGCGGCCGACGTGCTTGGCGTGGCCGACGAGCACGTGCGGGTCGAGCTTGGCGACAGCGACCTGCCGTCGGGTCCGATGTCCGGCGGTTCGATCACCACTGGCTCGGCTGGCTCGGCGGTGCACAAGGCGGCGATGGCGCTGCGCGGCAAGTTGTTGGAAGTGGCGACGGCGGCGCACGGACCGTTCGCCGGCCGCGATCCCGGCACGCTGCGGTTCGCCAGCGGTCACCTGCTGGGCGCGGACGGGGTCGGGCACAGCCTGGCCGACGTCGTGAAGGCCTCGCCCGCCGGCTCGCTCGATGCAGGCGTCGAGTGGAAGCCCGACGAGATGCCCGAGGCCAAGATGCAGTACGGCCTGCTCGGCGGCATGGCGTTCAGCGGCCCGATCACCAAAACCCATGTTAGCTACTCGTTCGGCGCGCAGTTCGCCGAGGTGCGGATCGACCCGTTGCTCCGCACCATCCGGGTCGCTCGCATGGTCGGCGCGTTCGCCTGCGGCCGGATCATCAACCCGCGCACCGCCCGCAGCAACCTGGCCGGCGGCATGGTCTGGGGTGCCAGCTTCGCGTTGCTGGAGGAAAGCCGGGTCGACCGCGCGCAAGCCCGCTTCGCCAACCAGGACCTCGCCAGCTACCACATCTCGTCCAGCGCCGACATCGGCGAGGTCACGGTGGAGATGATCGACGAGACCGATACTGCCGTGAACGCCATCGGCGCCAAGGGAGTGGGCGAGGTTGGCATCGTCGGCATGCCGGCGGCGATCGCCAACGCGGTCTACCACGCCACCGGCATCCGCGTCCGCAAGACGCCGATCCTGATTGAGGACCTGCTCGACTAATGGACGCCGGCAGACGTGGTGTTCAATCCGTGAACACTACGGTCTTGTTGCCGTTCAGGATTACCCGGTCCTCCAGCTGGTGCCGCACGGCGCGCGACAGCACGCGGCGTTCGATGTCGCGTCCCTTGCGAACGAGGTCCTCGGGCGTGTCGCGATGGCTGATGCGCTCCACGTCCTGTTCGATGATCGGGCCTTCGTCCAGGTCGGCGGTCACGTAGTGCGCCGTGGCGCCGATCAGCTTCACGCCGCGCGCCTGCGCCTGATGGTACGGCCGTGCGCCTTTGAAGCCCGGCAGGAACGAGTGGTGGATGTTGATGCACTTGCCGGTGAGCTTGGCGGTCAGCGCGTCGGACAGCACCTGCATGTAGCGCGCCAACACCACCAAGTCGGTGCCGGTGTCGCGCACCAGCTCCCAGATGCGCCCCTCCTGCTCCATCTTGGTCTCGCGGGTGATCGGCAGGTGATGGAACGGCACCGCGCCGAAATCGAGGTGATGGTAGGTCTCGCGCGGGTGGTTGCTGACGATGCCGACGACCTGCATCGGAATCTCGCCCAGCCGCCAGCGGTACAGCAGGTCGGCTAGGCAGTGGTCGAACCGGCTGGCGAACAGCATCACCTTCTGCAGCTCGCTGCGCGCCCGCATCCGCCACGCCATCGCGAACCTCTCGGCCACTGGCGCGAAACCGTCCCGCACCGCGGCCAGCGGCAGCTCCGGCGACACCGGGTTGACCACGACCCGCATGAAGAACCGCCCGGTCTCTGTATCGTCGTATTGCTGTGCGTCCAGAATGTTGCAGCCTGACTCGAACAGGTAGGTCGAAACCGCGGCGACGATGCCGGGCCGGTTGCGGCATGACAATGTCAGCACGCTAGTGTCAGTCATGAGGTGTCGGTCATGTGGCGTCGGTTATGGCGCGATCCTCGCCATCGCAGCTTCCAGTCGGGCGACCTCCTGCTCGGCGACCCGCACCCGCTCGCGGTTCTCCTCGATCACCTCGAGCTTGGCCCGGGAGACGAAGTCGGGGTTCTCCAGTTTGCGCCGCGCGATCTCGCCGTTCTTGGCCGCCTGCCCGCGTTCCTTGTCCAGTCTCGCGTACTCGGCCGTGAAGTCGATCAGACCGGCCAACGGCAGCACGATCGTCTCGCCGCCCATCACCAGCTGCGCCGAGCCAGGCGGGATGTCGCCGTCGAGCGCCTCGAACCGGCTGGCGCGCGCCATGCGGCCGATCGCCTCCGCCCATCGCGCGCCGCGCATGAGGCTGCCAGAGGCCGCATCCTTGAGCAGCACCGGCGCCAGCACCGAGGGGGGCACGTTCATCTCCGCCCGCACCGCCCGGACCTGGCCGATCAGCCGCACCAGCCAGTCCAGTTCCGCCCGCGCCGCCTCAGCCCCTGAAACCGCGAACGCGACGGGCCAGTCGGCGCGGATCAGGCTGCTTTCCGGGCCATAGCCCAGTTCGTCCCACAGCGCCTCGGTGATGAACGGCATCGCAGGGTGCAGCAGCCGCAACACGATGCCGAGCACGTGCGCCGCCACCTGCCGCAGCTCCGCAGCCTCGCTCCCGGCGAAACCAGGCTTGGCGAGTTCCACGAACCAATCGCAGAACACGCCCCAGGTGAAGCGGTGGCAGGCCGCCGCATACTCGTCGAAGCGGTACCCCTCCAGCGCCGCCGTCGCCTCGGCAACCGTACGCGACGCCTCGGCCAGCACCCAGCGCGACAGCGGCAGCGTCGCGTCCGCCGGCGTCCACGCCGCATCGGGCACGGCGGCGTTCATCTCGCAGAACCGCGCGGCGTTCCACAGCTTGGTGGCGAAGCTGCGGTACTCCTCGACCTTGGCCGGGCCGAGCTTCACGTCGCGCCCGGGGCCGGTCAGCGCCGCCACCGCGAAGCGCAGCGCGTCGGCCCCGAAACGGTCGATGAGGTCGAGCGGGTCGATCACGTTGCCCTTGCTCTTGCTCATTTTCTGGCCGCGCTCGTCGCGCACCAGGCCGTGGATGTAGACGGTGCTGAACGGCGCCTTGCCCGTGAAATGCAGCCCCATCATCATCATCCGGGCCACCCAAAAGAAGATGATGTCGAACCCGGTCACCAGCACGTCGCCGGGGTAGTAGCGCGTCAGGTCGGCGGTCGCGTCCGGCCAGCCCAGCGTCGAGAACGGCCACAGCGCGCTGCTGAACCAGGTGTCCAGCACATCCTCGTCCTGGGTCAGCGCTGTGGAGCCGCCATAATGCGCCGCCGCCTGCTGCAGCGCCTGCGCCTCGTCATGGGCCACGAACACCGCGCCGTCCGGGCCGTACCAGGCCGGGATGCGGTGGCCCCACCATAGCTGCCGGCTGATGCACCAGGGCTGGATGTCGCGCATCCAGGCGAAGAAGGTGTTCTCCCACTGCTGCGGCACGAACTGCGTCGCCCCGCTCTCGACCGCGGCAATGGCGGGCTTGGCCAGCTCGCCGGCGTTGCAGTACCACTGCACCGTCAGCAGCGGCTCGATGGCGACGCCGGACCGGTCGCCGTGCGGCACCTGATGGATATGCGGCTCGACCCGGTCCAGCAGCTCCAGCCGCTCCAGCTCCGCCACGACCAGTCGGCGCGCCTCGGCGCGGTCGACGCCGGCCAGCTGTTGCAGGAACTCGCCGTCGCCGCCGATCTCGGCCAGCGTGATGCGGCCGGCGCGGTCGATCACCGAGGGCATCGCCAGCCCGTGCCGCTGGCCCACGGCAAAGTCGTTGAAATCGTGCGCCGGCGTAATCTTCACCGCCCCGGTGCCCTTCTCGGGGTCGGAGTAGCTGTCGGCGATGACCGGCACGCTACGCCCGGTGATCGGCAGCACGACGGTGCGGCCGATCAGGTCGCGGTAGCGCTCGTCGTCGGGATGCACCGCCACCGCGGTGTCGCCCAGCATGGTTTCCGGCCGCGTCGTCGCCACGGTCAGGAAGCGGCCCGGCTCGTCGGCCACTGGGTAGCGAATATACCAGAGATGGCCGCGCACCTCCCGGCTCTCGACTTCCAGGTCGGAGATGGCCGACTGGAACTTCGGGTCCCAGTTCACCAGCCGGCGGTCGCGGTAGATCAGGCCCTGGCGGTGCAGCGTTACGAACACCTCGCGCACCGCGCGCGACAAGCCTGCGTCCATGGTGAAGCGCTCGCGCGGCCAGTCCAACGACGCGCCGAGCCGGCGCAGCTGCCGGGTGATCGCCCCGCCCGACTCCGCCTTCCACCGCCAAATCCGGTCGGTGAACCCGTCGCGTCCGAGCGCCTGGCGATTGGTCCCCTCGGCTGCCAGCAGCCGCTCGACCACCATCTGGGTAGCGATGCCGGCATGGTCCATGCCGGGTTGCCACAGCGCGTCGCGCCCCTGCATGCGCCGCCAACGCACCAGGATGTCCTGCACCGTCATGGTCAAGGCGTGGCCTACGTGCAGGCTGCCGGTGACGTTGGGCGGCGGGATCATCACGGTGAACGGCTGGGCCTCGCTTCCGGGATCGGCGGCGAAGGCGCCCAAGCGCTCCCAGCCGTCGTATAGCCGCGCTTCGGCCTCAGCGGGGGAGAAACTCTTGCTCAGCATGAGGCAGCCATTCGGTCAAAAGGAAAAGGGGCCGAAACGCCGATGGAAGGCGCTGTCAGGAGCTGCTGCGGCCCACGACTCGCTCGATCTCGGCCCGCACCACGCGCTCGACGATGGGCGCCAGGTTCTCGTCAAGCCAAGTCTTCAGCATCGGGCGCAGCTCTTCGCGCACCATCTCCTCGACGGTGATGCCGGCGCCACGCGGGCTTGGTTGGCGCTCCATCTCCAGAGTGCGCCGCAACGAGCCGATCGACATCGCCGCCGCCGCGGCCGCGGCAGGCGCTACCAGCGTGTCCGGGCTGGCATTCGGGCTCGGCTGCGATAAGCCAAGCTGCGGCGAAACTGCCAATTGCTGCGCCGGCGCTGGAGGCGGCGCAGGAGGGGGCTCCGGCGGCATGGCGCGAAACGGCTCGGGCCTAATCGGCTCGGGGTAGACGGTTTCCAGTCGGGAACCCTCAGGCGAGACCGGCTCGGATCGTTGCGGCTGCTCGTCGACAATCATTGAGGCATCAAGGTTGAACACTTCCGGCGAATGGGGTTCCACTGGCGTGACTGGCTCGTGTCGCGCCGGCTCCGCCGGCTTCCCGCCGGCATTCTCGTCCTCGCTCAGGATGCGTCGGATGGAAGCCAGGATGTCTTCCATCGAAGGGTCGGAACCGCCGGGCAAGCTTGAGCTGCCGGAGCCAGGAGCGCCGGAGCCGTCAGCGTTGGGGCCGTGAGGAGCGCCGCTCATCAGCGCCCTGGCTGCTCGGTTGCGAAGTCGCCGGTGCCGATCCAGCGGTCCTTGACCGCCTTGTAGTAGGCGGTGACGCTATACAGCGGCACCGAAAGATTGAGGTCGCTCGCGGTCAGACGCCCAACCGCCGAAGCCACGGAGTACGACGCGATCACGTAGTTGGCGAGCGACTGAACCAACGTCACCCGGCTGTTCAACAGCAGCTGCTCGGCATTCAACACGTCCAGCGTGGTGCGGCTGCCGACGATGGCCTCGCGCTGCACGCCTTCCAGCGCGATCTCGTTGGAGCGGATCGCCGCCCGGTTGCTGGTGATGGTGGCTTTCTGCGCGGTGTAGGTCTCCCACGAACTGACTGCCTGCTGCACCGCGGTGCGCCGGGCATCCTCCAGCTGCTTGCGCGCCTGCTGCTCCTGCTGGCGCGCCTGGCGGATGGCCGCGTACTCGCTGCCGCCCTGGTAGATCGGCCACGACAGGTTCGCCAGGACTTGGCCGCCCTGGCCGATCAACCCATTCTGCACCTGGTTCTCGTTGCGAAACACTGAGCCTTGCAGGCTGAGGTTCGGCATCAAGGCACTATAGGCAAGGTCGAAATTGTCCTTGGCGGAGGCGTCGTTGAACAACGCCGCGACCACGTTCGGGTTATTGCTCGACGCCAGCCTGCTAGCGTCCTGCTCGGTCCGGGTGGGCAGCTTCAGCGGCTGCGGCTCGGTCAGGTTGTCGGGAACTTCCCCGACCAGCTGCTGATAGGTGGCGCGCGACGTTTGCAGCGTGCCCTCGGCGCTCTGCCGGGTCGCGGTGGCGCCGGCCAGCGCCGCCTCCGCCTGCGCCACGTCGGTGCGAGTGATCTCGCCGACCCGGAAACGGTCGTTGGTCGCCTGCAGCTGACGCGACAGCACCTGTTCGTTGTTGATGTCGAGCTGCAGCACTTGGGCGTTGGAGATAACGCCGACATAGCCCTGGACGACGTTGGTGAACACCTGCTCCTCGGTCGCGATCAACTGCGCCCGGGTCGCCATGACGCCGTTCTCGGCCTTGTTGGTCGCCGCCGTGGTGCGGCCGCCGCGGTACAGCGGCTGCGTCACCGTCAGGCTGGCGTCGGTCTGGGAGCGGTCGAGCGAGCTGCCGCTACGGGTGCGGGCGCGGGTGAACGGATTCTTGCTGATCGACGTGACCTTCGCGCCGTCGACGCCGGCGTCCCCGGACAGCACGACCTGCGGCCGCCAGCCGGCCAGTGCGGCCGGCACGCTCTCGTCGGTGGCACGCAGGTTGGCGCGAGCGGCCTGCAGCGTCGGGCTGGCGGCGTAGGTCGCCGCGAGCGCCTGCTGCAGCGTATGCGGCTGGCCCTGCGCCCGCGCCGGCGACGCAGCCGCCAGCGCCGTGACCAGCACGACGTTCGCCGCGGCAAGGCCGAAACCGGAGTTCGCCATCATCGCCCAACCCTCCACGCCAAAGACCCGACGCCCGCCAAGCCGGCGCAAAGTCATGTCTGGCACAGCGGCAGCCATCGTGCCAGCGTGCCGGCCGAAAGCGTGAACGGTCAGAACACGAAGCTCGCGGCGCGTTGCAGCGGTGCCAGCAGCGGCGTCGCGCAATCGAACACCGCCTGGAACCGCAGCACCCCGGCGACCGCCTCGGCGACGCTGCCCTGCCCCACGGCGCCTCGCCGGCACACGGTCACCAGCCGCCCGCCGCCATCGGGCGTCGCCGGACGCAGCTGGGCGGCGATGGCGGCGGGCACCTCGCCCTCGACCGCGCCGTCCACCAGGATGAGGCCGTACGGGGCGTTCGCCGTCCAGCCCGCTGCCAGACTGCCCTCGACCACCGTCACCTGCGACCCCAGCGACGGCAGCACCGAACGCATGATCCCCACCAAGGCGGGGTGCTCCTCCAGCGCCGTCACCACCGCGCCGCACGCTTCCAGCAACGCCGCGCTGTAGCCGCTGGCGGCGCCCACCACCAGCGCCCGCTCGCCGCCGCGCACCGCGGCGACCTGCAGCAGCCGGGCGATCACCATCGGCTCGGTCAGCCAGCGACCGCCGCCAAGCGGCACGTCCTCGTCGGCGTAGGCCCGCGCCATCGCCGCCGGCGGCACGAAACGTTCGCGCGGCAGCCGCCGCATGGCATCCAGCAGCCGCCGGTCGTAGACTTTGTTGGGACGCACCTGGCCGTCGACCATGAGGGTCCGGGCGGCTGCGAACGGGTCGGCGGCAGGTTCCATGTCAAGCTCGCAATGCGTCGTTGGCGGCGGTTCTAGGCGGTCGCGCCGGCATCGCCAAGCTGCGCGCCTCGCAGCGGCGGAGGCGGCAAGGCGGCTTGACCCCGACCCGCCTCGCCGCCGATATAAGGCTGCGCCCACCATCGGGCGCGCATCACGGGGTCCGGTGGCAGAGTGGTGATGCAGAGGACTGCAAATCCTCGTATGCCGGTTCGATTCCGGCCCGGACCTCCATCCCGATGCCCACAGCCGCGTAGATGATCTCGGACCCGCACCGCCGGCCGTCGGTCCTGGCGGCGTCGCAGCCGGTTCCGGCGCCGCCTGCGGCGTGGCTGCTGCGGGCGCCCAGCGCGGCGCGAACGCGAGTGCGGCGGCGGCGGGTGCGATGGGTGGTCGGCGCGTCGGTGGCGCTTCACTTGGCGATCCTGCTGCTGTTCATCCGCATCGCCCCGCAACCGACGCCGGAGATGAGTCCGCCGCCCGGCGACGTTGCCGTGGTGTTCGAGGCGGCCAAGCCGCCAGGATCGCCACAGCCGAGAATACCGGCTCCGGCGTCGGCCGCGCCGCTGCCGGTCTCCAAAACGCCAACCCGTCAAGCGCCTGAGGTGCCGCCCGCGCGCGCGCCCGCTCCGGAACCGACGCCAGAGCCGACGCCAGAGCCGACGCCCGCCCCGGCGGCGTCATCCGAGCCTCCGCAAGTCCGGGCGCCGCTCGACCAGCTGGCGCTGCTGCAACCGCCGCTGCCGGTCCCACAGCCGCAACCGCCGCCGCAACCCGCCCGGCCGCGCCCGTCGCCGCATGCCAACAGCTTTCCCAAACCGTTGATGCAAAACTGGTTCTTCCCATCTTCCAGCGGCGCGCTGGCCACCGTCTCCCGCCAAGCCGCCATCGCCCTGGGGCCGTCAAGCAACCAACGAGGCGACATCGAAGGCGCGCAGGAACTCGGTCCGGACTGGGGCGGCGAACTGGAGTCCTATGTCCGTGACCACGCCCGCTATCCCGAGCAGGCGGCGCAGAACGGCGAGCAGGGCGACTCCGCGGTGCAGGTCACCGTCGACAGCGACGGCCACGTGAAGTCGGTTTCCCTGGACCAGCGCTCCGGCTCGATGTGGCTCGACACGGAACTGCTGTCGATCTTCCGCCATGCGCGCCTGCCGCCGTTCCCCGCCGGGACCGCCCAGCCGGAAGTCACTTTCCGCTTCACCATGCATTACATATTGCGTAGGTAGAAAAGCCGGAGTTGGCCGGAGCGCGCCGGCCAAGCCCTTGTCGCGGGCTGAAACCTACTTAGCAACCGTGACCTGTCCGCGGACCTCGCCGCCGGGATTGGCCGCGGTATGCACGTTGACGTACATAAGGCCGTCCAGCAGCTGCTTCTGCTGCGGCTCGGTCAGCGTGGCGGAACCCTTGATCGGAGTGTCCAGCGGCGAAGACAGCGGCACCGTCACGCCGGCGTTGGCGCCAGGCTTCGCCGGGCCGTGGAAATGCGCCATCGTCGCGGGGCCGGTCAGCCCGGCGTAGTCGACGGCGTAGGTCAGCAGGTGGGTGTCGGTGTCCAGGGTCGCGTCGACCTTGCCCGAGCCGCCGCTGGCCTTGGGTGGAACCTCCGTGGCGGCGCCAAGGGTTCCTTGCAGATGCACGGTCTCGGCCCGCGCCAGCGCCGCGGACGACAGCAAGCCGGCGGTCACGGCCAGGATAGCTGCAAAGCGCCTCATGACTGACATTCCTTGTGTTTGGTATGGTTGCGCGCATGCCGACACATGATGCGGCAATCGGCGGCGGGCAACCGCGGCCAACGGGCCGCACCCAATCGGCATTTGCGTCCGCGCCAGGCCTTGGCTATATCCGCGCGCCGGCCATGATCCCGGATAGCTCAGTTGGTAGAGCAAGCGGCTGTTAACCGCTTTGTCGTAGGTTCGAGTCCTACTCCGGGAGCCAGCTTGACGGCCCAGCTTGACAGCCATGCGTCGCGGGCGTGGTGGAACTGGTAGACGCGCCGGACTCAAAATCCGGTTCTGGCGACAGAGTGTCGGTTCGATTCCGACCGCCCGCACCAGCCTTAGTCCGCCGCCTCGCCGGCCAGTTCGAACGAGCCTTCGAACATCGGCACGCAACCACCGCCTACCTGCACCTCGACCACCTCGCCCGCCACTTTGCGCGCCCGGGCGCGCAGAAGGCTCGGACGGCCCATGTCGACGCCCTGCTCGACCCGTAGCCGCAGGTCGAGTTCCGGTTCTGGCGCCAGGTCGGCCAGCAGCGCCACAAGCGCGCATGAAGCGCTTCCGGTCGCGGGGTCTTCACCGATGTCGCCGAGCGGCGCGAACATGCGGGCTTGCACGCCGGCCGTCTCACGCCTGCCCGGCTCACGGACGTAGGCGAACACCGCGCCGGTGCCCTCACGCGGCAAGAAGCGACGGAACGCCGCGGCGTCGACCTGCATCCGACGGAGCGCTTCGCGGTCGGACAGCTCGGCAATCACGAACTCCAACCCGACGGAGGCCACCAGTGGCGGATGCGCCGCCGTCGCCACGTCCTGCAGTATCAGCGACAAGCACGCGGCAAGCTCCGCCACCGGCATCTCGCCGCCGCGTGCCAGCCGCTGCGGGGCGGTCAGCTCAGCGCCGGTCACCGTGTCGCCGTCGCGCAGGATATTAAGCGGCACCAACCCGGCGCCTTCCTCGAACACCAGGTGTCGCCCGTTGCCGACGCCCTGTCGCGTCAGCACGAAAGCGGTGCCGACATTGGGATGTCCGGCAAACGGCAGTTCGCGGGTTGGCGTGAAGATGCGAACCCAGGCGTCATGCCCAGGCTCGCGCGGCGGCAGCACGAAGGTGGTCTCGGCGTAGTTGAACTCGCGCGCCACAGCCTGCATCTGCGCCGTGGACAGCTGCCCAGAGTCGAGCACCACCGCCAACGGATTGCCGCCGAATGCCCGGTCGGTGAAGACGTCGACGGTGACGAAGCGGCGGCGCGCCACTCCCCAGGCCTTATTCCGCAGCTCGGGCGGTCGACGAGCCACGCCACAGGTCGATGCCGCCCTCGGTCGCGTGGCCGTCGATCTTGGCCAGCTCCTCGGCGCTGAACGACAGGTTGCCGAGCGCGTCCAGCGAGTCGTCGAGCTGGGCGACGTTGCGGGCGCCGATCAGCGCCGACGTCACGCGCGGGTCGCGCAGGGTCCAGGCCAGCGCCATCTGCGCGAGACTTTGGCCACGGCCTTGCGCCAACGCGTTCAGCGCCCGGATCTGGGTCAGGTTGGCGGCGCTCAGCAGGTCGGTCGACAGCGAGCGTCCCTTGGCGGCCCGGGCGTCGGCCGGCACGCCGTCCAGGTACTTGGACGTCAGCATGCCCTGTGCCAGCGGCGAGAAGGCGATGCAACCAACGCCAAGCTCGCCCAAAGTGCCGAGCAGCTCCTGCTCGATCCAGCGGTTCAGCATCGAGTACGAGGGCTGGTGGATCAGCAGCGGCGTGCCCAGACGGTGCAGGATCTCGGCGGCGCGGCGCGTCAACTCGGGGGAGTACGACGAGATGCCGACATACAGCGCCTTGCCCTGCCGCACCGCGTGGTCGAGCGCCCCCATCGTCTCCTCCAGCGGCGTGTCGGGGTCGACGCGGTGACTGTAGAAGATGTCCACGTAATCGACCTGCATCCGCCGCAGGCTCTGATCCAGGCTCGCGGTGAGGTACTTCCGCGAGCCGTGGTCGCCGTACGGCCCAGGCCACATGTCGTAGCCGGCCTTGGTCGAGATCACCATCTCGTCGCGGTACGGACGGAAATCGCGGGCCATGACGTGGCCGAAGTTCTCCTCGGCCGACCCGTAGGGCGGGCCGTAGTTGTTGGCCAGATCGAAATGCGTGACACCGCGGTCGAACGCCCGCCGCAACACAGCCCGTCCGGTTTCGAACACGTCGGCGCCGCCGAAATTGTGCCACAGCCCCAGCGAGATCGGCGGCAGCACCAGGCCGCTGCGGCCGCAACGGCGAAAACTGGCGGAATCGTAGCGGTGGGCGGCGGCGGCGTATGGCATCGGAAGCTCCTTCGGATCGATAGCTAAGCAACGGTGGCGCGCGGGGCGAGTTCGCCGCCCGCCAGCCGTTACCGCTCCGTCCGCCAAGCTTCAAGGCGCCGGAACTTTAAGGTACCAGGATTTTCTTCCTGAAAAACAGCTCGTTGGCCTTGAAGAAGTTCGCCAGCATCTTGTCGTCCAGAAACCAGGCGTCCGCCTCGCCGGTGATATTCTCGCACTGCGAACGGTAGCTGAGCATCGCCTGCCGCTTTTTGGACAGGCAGCCCGCCGTGGACACCTTTCGCAAACGCATCAGGCGCGCCGGCATGGCCACATGCCGCAAGGCCTGCCAGGGCCAGAACCAAACGGGATACTCGTAAATCGGGCAGGCGATCTTGCCGGCTGCCACCAAGAGGTCGACAGCCGCCGCCACCGCCCGATGGTCTTGATGCCCGTCAATGCCGTACGGCACGTAAATCTCGGCTGGAGCCAGCGACAAGATGTTGTCTAGGATCGCCGCGGCGATTTCCGCCGTGCTGTCGGCCAGCCGGGAGTCGGGAAATCCCAGGAACGAAACATCCTCGCTGGACAGCTCGAGCACGCCGACCGCGGCGACGGCTTCCTGCACGCGCAACGCGGCAAGCTGTTGCGGGGAGATTATCGCCGAGTGGATGGACTGGCTGCCGTCCGACACGATGACCACGCAGACGCGCCGGCCGGATCGCCTGGCCCGCAACATGGCGGAAGCGCACCCAAGCGTCTCGTCGTCGGCGTGAGGCGCCACGACCAGCATCGGTCCGGACAGCCCTTCGGGCCTGAGTTCGACGGCGAGGCGGGCGAAGAGCCAGTGGAGCAGAAGCAGGGCCGCGTCTTTGATGCGGCGCATCACGCGGCTACGATGCCTGCCCTCCCAAAATAGGGCTTCCCTTGGGCGGCAGCAGCACCGTACGCAGCCGCGAAGCCAGCCGCTTGCAAACAACTCCCCAAACCCTTGGTGGCGCGTAGGCGATCCTCTCGAGCATACCCTTGAAATCGCCGTTCTTGCGGCACAAGCCGATCTGGTGGATCGAGATCATCGTCTCGATCCCAGACTTCCGGTGATCGAGCAAAGCCTTCTGCTGGACATTCAGGCTGGTGCCGAGGCGACTGGAGAAGTGCTCGTGCGTTTCGAGCATCGATGCGTAGTTGTACTGAGACCGCGTCGGTTGCGCCCATTGCCTGGAGATCGTTCCAAAAGGCTCGATGTAGTAATAGAACGGGGTGTCGAGAACGATGGCCCGTCCACCCGCCTGGAAAAAACACAGAAGCTGGTAGAAGTCTTCGCCGATGCGCGCCGGCTCGTAGTAGTCGAGGGCATGCTCTCGGATAAAGTCGGCGCGGTAGATCGGCTGCAGCATGCCGTAGTCGTACCTCGCGGTCGGGTTCGACGTTTTAAGGAACACATCGAGGTCGATCAGCCGCGTCGAGCCGTGAATCGGGAAGCCGGTGCCAGAGCAGAGTCCGGCATGGTTGTCGATGATGTAAAGATTGTCCGCGGCCATCTCGACGCCACGGGCCTCGGCGGCGCCGACAAGTTGCTCGATTCGGTTCGGCGCGTACCAATCGTCGGCGTCGAGCAACGCGATCCATTTGCCGCGTGCCAGGTTGGTGGCGAAGTTCATCACATGCGATTTGCCGGAATTGGCGGCAAGGCGCTCGACTCTCACCCGCTTGTCGGACCGCTGCAACTGCAGCGCGACATTCCAGGTCTCGTCCGGCGAAGCGTCATCGACGATGATGATTTCTAAGTCTTCTTCCGTCTGGTTCATGACCGACTGCGCTGCCCGCTCGAGAGTGGCGGCAGCCTTGTAGGACGGAATGATCACCGAGACGCGCGGCGCTGCGTTTCCCGCCGCCTTAGCGTCCGGCAGAACCGGGCCTACCGTGCACTCGACTGTTTTGTGAGCCAATGAGCTCAGCATGTTTCGCCAACCTTGAGCGAAAAGCGGTGTTCCGCGTCACTCACGGTCTTGACCCGGAGGCGGCGTAGTCGACGGCGGCGTTCGCGTGGTTGTCTCATCAGGTTAGACTCAGCCGACAAGAGAAGCATACGAGGTCTGCACATCATGAGCCCTGCCTGCAAGTCAATGTGCTGTGGGTCGTAGATGGTTAATATTAAGATTTAATGAATCAATCAGTTGCAAGCGCTCTACGGTATTTCGCACAATACGGGTATCGTTAACTAGTTAGACGGCGCCCAGTCTGGCGGGGTGTCATAGTCAGGATGCTGGAAGTTCACAAGCTCGGGCGGCGATGACGCTTGCACCGGAATTTCCGTCACATGCCGCCACCACGCAAGCTGGGATTCGGCGCCAACTTGTTCCTTGGGCGTCACGATGTCCGGCTCGTCCAGTGTGCCAAGGCCCACGCTGATGCGCTCGCCGGAGGTGAAGCGAAACGTCAGCGGAGTGCCGCAGGCGGCGCAGAAGTCGCGCGCCGCGACGGACGAACTCTGAAAGGCGCCCGGCTGCCCGCGGGTCCAGGTCAGGTCGGCGGCGGGCACCGTGGCCGACGCGAGGAACGCGCCGCCGCCGGCCTTCTGGCACATCCGGCAATGGCAGAGAGTGCCGCCTGTCGGCACCGAAGTCAGTGCGTAACGCACCGCTCCGCACTGGCAGCCGCCGGTCAAGCGGGTCGTCATGCCATCGCCTCCCTTGTTTGGACGGATTTAGCCCTGTTAGCCAAGTTGCCGTCAATCGACCAGCACCCGGCCGCCCAATGCCGCCGTCGTCAGTGCCGTCGTCAGTACAGCAAACGTGCGCGGATCGTGCCCTCGACCGCGCGCAGCTCGTCCAGCAACGCCTCGTCCTCGGCGGTGCCGCCGTGGCGTCGGGTGTCGGTCTCGACCACCACGTAGCCGACGTCGCCCTCGGTTTGCAGGTACTGCGCCGCGATGTTCAGGCCGCGCGCCGAGAACACGTCGTTGACCCGGCGTAGCAGGCCGGGGACGTTGCGGTGGACGTGCATGTAGCGGGTGCCGCTCGGGCGCGGCGGCAGCTGCACCTGCGGGAAGTTCACGGCGCCCCAGGTCGCCCCGATGTCGCTGTAATCGACCAGCTTGCGCCCCACTTCGGCGCCGATCCGCTCCTGCGCCTCGGCCGTCGAGCCGCCGACATGGGGGGTCAGGATCACGTTCGGCAAACCCTGCAGTGGCGTCGTGAAGCGGTCGGCGTTGGAGGCCGGCTCGACCGGGAACACGTCGATCGCGGCACCCAGCAGATGCCCGTCGCGCAACGCCCGCGCCACCGCGTCAAGGTCGACCACGGTGCCGCGGGCGTTGTTGATGAAGATGCCGCCCGGCCGCATGGCGCGCACCTCGGCCTCGCCGATCAGGCCGAAGGTGGCCAGCGATTCCGGCACGTGCAGGCTGACCACGTCGCTGCGCCCCAGCAGGTCGTGCAGGTCGGCGGCCTTCTGCGCGTTGCCGTGCGGCAGCTTGTCCTGGGTGTCGTGGTACAGCACGCGCATGCCGAACGCCTCGGCCAGCACCGAGAGCTGACTTCCGATGCTGCCGTAGCCGACGATGCCCAGCGTCTTGCCGCGCACCTCCCAGCTGTTGAGCGCCGACTTGTCCCACTCGCCGCGATGCGCCGCCTCGCTCTTGCCCGGGATGCCGCGCATCAGCATCACCATCTCGCCGATCACCAGCTCGGCGACGCTGCGGGTGTTGCTGAACGGCGCGTTGAACACCGGGACGGCCCGCATCCGCGCCGCCTGCAAATCGACCTGGTTGGTGCCGATGCAGAAGCAGCCCACCGTCAGCAGCCGGTCGGCGGCCTCGAACACCGCCTCGGTCAGCTGGGTGCGGCTGCGGATGCCGATGATGTGAACGCCCGCGACCGCGTCAAGCAGCGCCTGCCCGTCCAGCGCCTTCTTGTGCCGGGTCACGTTGGCGTATCCGGCGCGCGCGAACAGGTCGACCGCGCTCTCATGCACGCCCTCCAGCAGCAGCACGCGGATGCGGTCCTTGGGCAGCGAGTGCTGGCCCGGCTGCGCCTGCTGGGCGGGGTGCGCGTGTTGAACGGGCGGCAAACGTTGGACTTGGGACATGCGGCGGTGCTCGGCTATGAAGGTTGCTGGTTGTAGCCGGAGGCGCCGTGTCCACCAGTGCCGAGAGCGAGCTGCGCCGCCTGCTCGACATCATGGCGACCCTGCGCCATCCGCGGGATGGTTGTCCGTGGGACATGCAGCAGGACTTCGGCAGCATCGCCGCATACACAATAGAGGAAGCGTACGAAGTCGCCGACGCCATCGCCCGAGGCGATTTCACGGACTTGGCGGACGAGCTGGGCGATTTGCTGTTCCAGGTCGTCTATCACGCGCGCATGGCCGAGGAGGCCGGGCATTTCGACTTCGCCGAGGTGGCCCGGGCCATCGCCGACAAGATGGTGCGCCGCCACCCGCACGTCTTCGCCGCGGCGGCCACGCGGGACGCGCAGCGCCAGGGCGTCGCCTGGGAGGAGCAGAAACGCGCCGAACGGGTCGCCCGGGCCGAGACCGGCACCTTGGCCGGTGTCGCGGTCGGGCTGCCGGCGCTGACCCGCGCGGCGAAGCTCTCCGCCCGCGCGGCGCGGGTCGGCTTCGACTGGCCCGACCCCGCGGCGGTGCTCGACAAGCTCGACGAGGAAGCGGGCGAGTTGCGCGCCGAGCTGGGCGGCGGCGACCGAGACCGGCTGGAGGACGAGCTGGGCGACCTGTTGTTCGTGGTCGCCAACCTGGCGCGCAAGCTGTCGCTTGACCCGGAAGCGGCGCTGAGCCGGGCCAACCGCAAGTTCACCCGGCGCTTCGGCGCGGTCGAGGCGAGGCTCGCCGGCGAGGGCCGCGCGCCCTCCGACGCGGCCCTGGCCGAGCTGGAGGCGCACTGGCGGGCGGTGAAACGCGACGAGGCCTAACCCGCGGTGTCGGTTTGACGCCGCCTTTGCCGGCTTCCAGGATGCCGCGATGATCCTGCTCATCGACAACTACGACAGCTTCACCTTCAACTTGGTGCATCTCCTGGGTGATCTCGGCGCCGAGTGCGACGTACGCCGCAACGACGCGCTGGGCGTCGCGGAGGCGCTGGCGCTGCGGCCGGAGGCGATTGTCCTGTCGCCCGGCCCGTGCAGCCCGAGCGAGGCCGGCATCTGCCTCGATCTCATCGCTGCCGCGGCCGGCATGGTGCCGATCCTCGGCGTCTGCCTCGGCCACCAAGCAATCGGCCAGGCGTTCGGGGCAGAGGTGGCGCGCGCGGCCACGCCGATGCACGGCAAGGTCGATGCCGTCGTCCACGCCGATTGCGACGTGTTCGCCGGCCTGCCCAGCCCGTTCCGCGCCACCCGCTATCACAGCCTCACGGTGCGGATCGAAACCTTGCCGGAGACGCTGGTGGCAACCGCCTACACCGAAGACGGGCAGGTCATCATGGGGCTGCGCCACCGCACGCTGCCGGTGTTTGGCGTGCAGTTCCATCCCGAGAGCATCGCCAGCGAGCACGGCCATGCCCTGCTGGGAAACTTCCTGGCGCTTGCCCGGGAGCATAATGCAGCGGAAAGCCTCGTCGCCTGACATGCCGGATGCGGGGCCGCCAGGGAGCAACCTGCAGCCGGTCCTGGCCAGCCTCGCCCACGGCGACACGCTGGCCGAGGCCGAGGCGGCGTTCGGCGTCATCATGCCCGGCGAGGCCACGCCGGCGCAGATCGCCGGTTTTCTGATGGCGCTGCGGGTGCGCGGCGAGACGGTGGCCGAGCTGACCGGGGCGGCGCGGGCGATGCGGGCGCGGATGCTGGCGGTCGAGGCGCCGGCCGGAGCGATGGACGTCTGCGGCGCCGAGATCCGGTTGTTCGCCGTGCTGCCGGAGCAGGCGGGCCTGGACCGTGCGCCGGTGGCGGCGATCAAAGGTGGCGGAGCGGAGCACAACGCGGCCGCCCTGCTCGCGTTGTTGCAGGAAGGCGCCGGCCCATGCCGCGACACGGTGGCGCTGGACGCCGCCGCCGGCCCGATCGTGGCCGGGCAGGCGACCGAACTGCGGCAGGCGGCGGCGATGGCCCGGGCCATGCTCGACAACGGGGCCGCGCTGGCAATTCTAGGTAGGTTGCGGGAACAAACGGCATGAGCGGACAACAGGCGATGGCAGACGAGGACGTGCTGGCCCGGATATGCCGCGACACCCGGCTGGAGACCGCGGCGCGCCGCGCGCGGACCAGCCTGGAGGCGGTGCGCGCCCGTGCCGTCGCCGCCAAGCCGACACGCGGCTTCGGCGCCGCGCTGATGCGGGCGACGGCGGACGGCGGCTACGGGCTGATCGCCGAGATCAAGAAGGCCTCGCCCTCGGGCGGGCTGATCCGCAGCGGCTACGATCCGGCGGCGCTGGCCCGCTCCTACGCCGCAGCCGGGGCCACCTGCCTTTCGGTGCTGACCGACGCGCCGCATTTCCACGGCGACCCGGCCGACCTGCGCGCCGCCCGCGCCGCCGTCGAGCTTCCGGTGCTGCGTAAGGACTTCATCCTGGAGCCGTGGCAAGTCTACGAGAGCCGGGCCATGGGCGCCGACTGCATCTTGCTCATCATGGCAGCCCTGACCGACGAGGAGGCGATCGAGCTGGAAAGCGTGGCGCGCATGCTCGACCTGGACGTGCTGGTCGAGGTGCATGACCGCCGCGAACTGGACCGCTCGCTCGGCCTGCAGACTAAGCTGATCGGCATCAACAACCGGAACCTCAAGACGTTGCAAACCGATATCGGCACCACGGCGGAGCTGAGCCAGCATGTGCCGCCCGATCATTTCTTGATTGCCGAGAGCGGCATACGCAACCACGCGGACATCCAGGCGCTGGCCAGGATTTCGGTCCGCAGCTTCCTGGTCGGCGAGAGCCTGCTGCGCCAGCCCGACGTCGGCCTGGCGACCCGCCTGTTGCTGAACGGCGCGTGACCGCCCTTACCCACCTGGACGCCGACGGCCGCGCCGCCATGGTCGACGTCGGCGGCAAGCCGGTGACCGAGCGGAGCGCGACCGCCTGTGCCCGAGTCGTCATGCAGGCCGCGACCTTGCGTATGATCCTGGCCGGCGAGGCCAAGAAGGGCGACGTGTTCGGCGTGGCGCGGATCGCCGGCATCATGGCGGCCAAGCGCACCGCCGAACTGATCCCGCTTTGCCACCCGCTGCCGATCTCCGCCGTGGCGGTCGACATCGCGGCGGACGGCGAGGACGGCGTCGCCATCAGCGCCACGGTCCGCACCCTGGGCCGCACCGGGGTCGAGATGGAGGCGCTGACCGCCGCGAGCGTCGCGGCGCTGACGATCTACGACATGTGCAAGGCGGTGGACCGCGCGATGCGCGTCGATGGCCTGCGGGTTGTGGCGAAGGCGGGCGGCGCGTCGGGCGATTTCCGCCAGGATTGACGAGTTCCGCATGATGATCTCCGTCGAGGCGGCACGCGCGCGCATCCTAGCCGGCCTGTCGCCCACCAGCGCCGAAAGCGTGCCGCTGGCCGCCGCGTGGGGCCGCGTGTCGGCGGCCTCGGTCGTGGCGCGCCTGTCGCAACCCGCGCGCGACGTGTCGGCGATGGACGGCTACGCGGTGCGTGCCGAGGCCGGGACGCTCGGCGCCACGTTGCGCGTGGTCGGCAGCGCGCCGGCCGGGCACCCTTGGTCCGGCAACATCGCCGGCGACGCGGCGCTGCGGCTGTTCACCGGCAGCGTCATGCCGCACGGAGCGGACTGCGTCGTGCCGCAGGAGGACGCCGAGCGGCACGGCGACACGGTGGTGCTGACCGAGGCGGCGCAGCCCGGACGCCATGTTCGTCGGGCTGGCCAGGACTTCGCGGCAGGCGATCTTCTGGTAGCCGCCGGCCAGCGTCTCGGCGCGCGTCAGGTCGGACTTGTCGCCGCCGGAAACCACCCGTGGGTTTCCGTCCACCAACGGCCCCGCGTGGCGATCCTGGCGACCGGCGACGAGATCGTGCTCCCGGGAGAGGCGGTTCCGGACGGCGGCGTCGTCAGCTCCAACGCCCACGCGCTCGCGGCGCTGGTGCGTGCGAGTGGCGGCGAGCCGGTGGTGTTGCAGGTGGCGGGCGACAACCGCGCGGCGCTGGTCGCCGGGACCGCCGCCGCGCGTGGCTGCGACCTGCTCCTCACCACCGGGGGAGCCAGCGTCGGCGACCACGACCTGGTACGCCAGACGTTGCAGGAACAAGGCATGGCGCTGGATTTCTGGAGGATCGCGATGCGGCCGGGCAAGCCGCTGCTGCACGGCTGGATAGGCCGGCTGGCGGTGATTGGGCTGCCGGGGAACCCGGTTTCCACCCTGGTCACCGCGATCCTGTTCGTGATCCCGGCAATCGAGCGGTTAAGCGGCCTCGCCGGCGACCCGCCGGCCATCGAGCCGGCGCGGACCGGCACGAACTTGCCCGCCAACGACCTGCGCGCCGACTATCTGCGCGCAAGCCTGGAACGCGGTCCCGACGGCGTGCTGGTGGCGACCGCCTTGGCGCGACAAGACTCGTCGATGCTGCGCGCCATGGCCCAGGCAGGCTGCTTGATCGTGCGCCCACCGCACGCCCCCGCCACGCCGAGCGGCGAGTCGGTTTCGGTGATCCGGCTGGACCGTGTGGGAATATAACGTCAACGCCCTTGACCGATCCCTCGGAACCTTTCTAGAACATGGTGGAGTTTCCGCTTTGTTCCGGCAGCTCCGACCTGAGGGTGTTCCGCATGCTGACGCGCAAGCAGCACGAGTTGCTGGTGTTTATCGATGGCCACCTGAAGTCGACCGGGTTCTCGCCCAGCTTCGAGGAAATGAAGACGGCGCTGGACCTGAAATCCAAATCTGGGATTCACCGGTTGATTTCGGCTCTGGAGGAGCGTGGTTTCCTGGCCCGCCGCCGGCATCGCGCGCGGGCGCTGGAGGTGCTGCACCTGCCTGGTGAACCGGCAGCGGCCGAGCTGGGCAGCGTCGCCGCGGCGCGCCAGCCGCCGACCCCGTTTTCGCCAACCGTCATCCGCGGCAACTTCACTGGGCGTTTGCCTGGCGTGCGGGCCGCCAATGAGGTCGGGTCGGTCGGACTGCCGATGTATGGCCGGATCGCCGCCGGCCTGCCGATCGAGGCGCTACGTGAAAGCGACCGTCAGATCGAGGTGCCGATGGCGATGCTCGCGACCGGCGAACATTACGCCCTGGAGGTCGCAGGCGACTCCATGATCGAAGCGGGCATCCAGGATGGCGACACGGTCATCATCCGGCGTGGCGACGTGGCCGACAATGGCCAGATCGTTGTGGCGCTGGTGAACAACAACGAAGTCACGCTGAAGCGGCTGCGGCGACGCGGCGACTCGGTGGCGTTGGAGCCGGCCAACGCTCGCTACGAGGCGCAGATATTTCCGTCCAACCGGGTTCGGGTGCAGGGCCGGCTGGTTGCCCTGCTACGCCGCTACTAAGCGCCGACCCTACTCGCCATTGCTGTGATCGAGCTGCTGCACGGCGGCCAGCGCCGCTTGCGGCTCGATTCGACGGTCCACGCGCGCGTGGACATGGGCGTAGCTGATGCGGCCGTCCTGGGCCACGACGAAACCCGCCGGAAGCGGCAGGGTCCATTCGTTGTCGCCGTTCATTTTCGGCAGCGGGTGGCCGAGCCGTTCATAGAGCGCCCGCATTTGCTCATCCAGTTCCCACACTAGACGGTACTCGCGAGCCACGCGGTTGCCGAAATCGGTCAGCACCGGAAAATTCAGACCGTTACGCTCGACGGTGGCGGCGGCGTTACTCGGCGTTTCGGGTGAGATCGCGACCAGTTCGGCCCCTAGGCGGCGCAGTTTAGGCTGGATCGCCGCAAGAGCCCGCAGGGTCAACGTGCAGAACGGACACCAGCCGCCGCGGAAGAAGGTCAACACCACTGGCCCGCTTTTCAGCAGGTCGCGCAGCGACACGGATTTTCCGGTCTGGTCAGGCAAGATGAAATCGGGAGCTTGGTCGCCGGCTTTGAGGGCACGTTCGACCACTCCTGCCTGTTCGAGCGCCGTGACGGAGGCGCGCAGCGTGGCGGCCGTCCCCGGATCGGCGCGCTCCATCAAGCCCGTCATAAACGCGTCAAGCTGTTTCGTAAGGCCGTCCATCGCATCCCTTTCGCCGGAAACCCGGCAGAAGTCCCTAGAACGAAGTCGCCAGCATATATCGCTCACGGGTGGGTTACAGTTTAGGCTCATTGGGATGATGTCATTCATGCTGCGAATTTAGAAGCCGTGGATTTGTTGGCTGCTTTCCGAACGTTCGTACGCATTTCCGAAACCGGGAGCTTTTCTGCCGTCGCCCGCGAGGTCGGGGCCACCCAGCCGGCGATCTCGCGGCAGGTCGCGCAGCTGGAGGAGCATCTCGGCGCACGCCTGTTCCAGCGCAGCACGCGCAGCCTGGCGCTGACCGAGGACGGCCGCGACCTGCTGCCGCATGCCCGGCATGTGCTGGAGGCGGTCGAGGAGACGGTGGCGGCGATTGGTCGCCGCAAGTCCTCGCCCGCGGGGACCGTCCGGCTCGGCTGCCCGTCGGTGTTCGGACGCCTCTACGTGGCGCCGCGGATCGGCCTGTTGCTGGCCCGGCATCCCGACCTCGCGGTCGAGCTGTCGGTCGCCGACGACGTGCAGGACATGGTGGTGGCCGGGCTCGACCTGTCGGTGCGGGTGGGCGAGATCACCGACGCCAGCCTGGTGGCGCGGCGCATCGGCTCGGCGGTGGGCCAAACCATCGCCTCGGTCGACTACCTGGAGCGGATGGGCGAGCCGCAGCATCCCGACGACCTCGCCCGGCACGAGTGCATCGTGTTCACCCGCTCCAACGAGCAGGACACCTGGACGTTCGACGGCCCGCACGGCCCGGTCAGCGTGCCGGTGCGGGGCCGGATGCGCAGCAACGACATCGAGGCGGTGCTGGCGGCCGTGGTCGGCGGCCTCGGCATCTCGCGCGTGCCGCTGTGGATGATGCGCGACCAGCTCGCCGCCGGTCAGGTGCGGCGGGTGCTCAGCAGCTGGAAATCGAAGGGGCGGCCGATCTATGCGGTGTACCCGTCCCGCCGCTTCCTGGCGCCGCGGACCCGCGCCATGATCGACTTCCTGGTCGACGAGTTCCGGCTCGATCCGTTGATATCGGCCTATGGCGAAACCTAATGCGCGCTTGCCAGCGTGCCTCCGCCACTGTGATAGTGTAGCAATGACCCAAGCGAACAAGCGGGGCCGGCCTTGAATGTCCTGGCGCCCCCGCGCGCCCGGCTTTCGGTCGAGGTGGTGCATGACCTGGTGTGTCCGTGGTGCTATCTCGGCTTGCGTCGCCTGTTGCGGACGCTGCGGCGGCGTCCCGACCTGCTGTTCGACCTGACTTGGCGGCCGTTCCTGCTCAACCCCGACATGCCCCGCGCCGGAATGCCGCGCAGCGACTACGTGGTACGCAAGTTCGGCGGCGAGGAGCGCGCGCGCCGGCTGTACGCCACGGTTTCCGACATCGGCCACGGCGAAGGCTTGCTGTTCCGGTTCGACCGCATCCGCCGCACCCCGTCCTCGGTCGACGCGCACCGGCTGACGCAGTGGGGCGCCGCCTACGGGGCCGGCGCGGAACTGGTCGAGGCGCTGTTCGCGGCGCACTTCACCGAAGGCCGCGACATTGGCGACATTACGGTGCTGACCGCCATCGCCGTCGCTTGCGGCCTCGACGGGCGCAGCGCCCAGGCGTTCCTCAGCAGCGGCGCCGACAGCGACGCGGTGCATGCGGAGAATTTGCGCGCGCACCGGCTCGGCATCAACGGCGTGCCCTGCTTCGTGGTCGGCGGCCGCCACGCCATCGCCGGCGCGCAGGAGCCCGAGGTGATCGAGCGCTTGCTCAACGTGGCGTTGATCGAGGTTTTGGAGGACTGACCAGCGGAAGTATCCACCGAGGAAGGTTCGGCCGGCACAGCGGTCCTGAATGGTTTCGGTCGTAGCCTCGGTGACGGCGTAATCGGGTTGCAAGCGTTGCTGGTGGCGCTCGACCGTGGGGCGGTGGCAGCGCCGGTGACGCTGTTCCGTCTAGCCGGCCTGCCGCCGATGCTGGAGTCGCTGTACGGCGTGGCGGGCGATTTCGCGGCGGTCGAACGGCTGCCTCGCGCCGCCGCCGCGCCTGGCAGCGCTTTCCCGCCCGCCACGGCGTTTGGGCGCTGCATCGACCTGCGCGACTTCGCGTTCGACGCCGATTTCGCCGCCACGCCGATGATCGACTTCTTCCTGCGCCGGTTGCGGGTGGACCCGGCCCTGGTGCCGGCCGCTGCCCGGCGCAACGCCTGGCTAGCGTCGCGGGTGCGGCCGGCGGCGTCGCCGTTGGCTGCCGGTTACGCGCTGGTTTGCCCGCGCGCCTCGATGCCGCTGCGCGAGATGCCGGACGCGATCCACGCGGCGATCCTGCGCCGGCTGGGCGCATCCGGGTGGCGGGTCGCGACCCAGGGCGAGGTGTCGCAAGGCGGGCAATGCACGGTGTCGCAAACCGCGACGCTGGAAGAGCTTTGCGGTTGGGTGCGGCGGGCGGCGCTGGTGGTGTCGACCGACACTGGCATGCTGCATCTGGCCGACGCATTCGGCGTGCCCTGCCTGGCGTTCTTCACCACCCACCGCCCGGAATGGCGCATGCGCGACTACCCGCGCTGCCGCAGCGTCCACCTGCCCGTACCCGGCCTGCCGGAGTCGCTGGAGTTTGCCCGCGGCGAAGCCGACATCGTGGCCGCACAGGCCGCGTGGTTCCCCGACGGCGAGGATTTGGCGTGGCTGGACGCCGCAATGGATGCCGGTCTCGATCTTCTGACGCCGAATCTTCTGACGCCCGGCTGAACGGACTACCGGACTGGACGGACTACGCGAGCGTGTCGCCGATGTCGCCGTCCGCCACACGGCCGAGAATGTGGCGCTGATGCCACAGCGCATAGAACAGCAGGCTCCAGGCTGGCTGCGGCGCTGTCGCGGCGCTTGCGAAGGCGGCGCGGACAGCTTCGCCCGACAGCGCCTCGGCCACGCCCGGCTGCGCCGCCACCAAGCGCGCCAGGCCGTCGCCGCGTGCCGCGATCCACGCGCCGATCGGCGGCTTGAAGCCCTTCTTGCGCGAGTATGCCCCTGCTTCCGGAAACGCCGTTGCCAGCCAGTCGCGCAACAGCCGCTTGCCGAAGCGCAACCCCGCCTTCTCCGCATCCGGCAGCCGGAACGCGAACTGCGCCACCAGCGGATCGAGGAACGGCGTGCGCCCCTCGACGCCGTGCGCCATCAGGGTGCGGTCGAGCTTGGCCAACAGGTCGTTGGGCAGCCACTCCGCGCAGTCCACCGCCTGCGCCCGCTGCATCGCCGAGCGATCATCGCCCGCCGCCAGCTCCGCCGCCGCGATGCCGTCGCGCCAGCCCGGGAATCCGCCCGGGAACACGCCATTGGCGCGCGGCGCGCGGGCAATCCACCGCCACGGCGGGCGCTGCTTGCGATAGCGCGCGTAGCCGCCGAACAACTCGTCGGCGCCCTCGCCGCACAGCGTCACCTTCAGGCCGCCCGCCGCCGCCGCCTGCCCCAGCAGCCAGCTCGGCAGGATCGCGGCGTCGGCGGTCGGGTCGTCCACGCAGGCCGCGACGCGCGGGGCAAGGCGCCAGAAATCCACCTCCGTCATGGTCAGCCGGTGGCAGTCGGCGCCGGCGACCCTGGCCAGCCGCTCCGCCTCGGCGGCTTCGTCGGCGACGCCGCCGCCCTCCCAGCCGACCGTCAGCGCCTGCACCCGGCGGCCGCTGGCCCGGCGCATCAGCGTCAGCAGGGCGGCGCTGTCCACGCCCCCGGACAGGAACAGCCCGTACGGGACGTCGGCCCGCAGGTGCGCGCCCACGCTGTCGAGCAGCACGCGGTCGAGTTCCGCCAATGACTCGCGGTGGCCGACCGGCTGCGGCCCACCCTCCGGCAACGCCGCCCGCACCCGTCGCGACACGATGCGTCCGCGCTCGATTGCCAGCGTCTCGCCCGGCAACAGGCGGAAAATGCCTGGAAAGATCGTCTTGGCCCCGGTGGTGAACTTCAGCTGCAGCAACTCGGAGCGGCGGACCGGATCGACCCCGCGCGCCGCCAGGCCGGCGTCGAGCAACGCCTGCGGCTCTGAGGCGAAGGCGAACTGCGCCGCGTCTTGCGTGTAGTAAAGTGGCTTGATGCCGAACGGGTCGCGGCTTAGCAGCAGCCGGCCGCTGCCAGGATCGTGGATGGCGATGGCGTACATGCCTCGCAGCCGGTCGGCGAACGCCTCTCCCGTCTCGTCGTACAGGAACGCCGCCGGCTCGCAGTCGGAGCGGGTGCGCCACGGCACGCCGGGCATGACGCGACGCAGGTCGGGGTCGTTGTAGATCTCGCCATTGGCAACCAGGGCGCTGTCCTGCGGCGTCGTCAGCGGCTGGTCGCCGGTTTGCAAATCGACGATTGCCAGGCGCAGGTGCAGCAGCCCGGTGTCGTGGCGCAGCAGCGTCGCGTGGCCGTCCGGGCCGCGATGCGCCAGACTTGCTCGCATGCGCTCCAGCAAAGCCGGGTCGACGGCCGCGCCGTTCGTGGTCTGGATGCCCGCCAAGCCGCACATGCGCCGGCTCTACACGCTTCGAGGTCTCCCGTCAGCTAAAGACCCGTCAGCCATGCTATGCGGCGTCATGCGTATCCTGTTCGTCACCTCCAACCGCGTCGGCGACGCGGTGCTGTCGACCGGCCTGCTCGACCACCTGATCCGTACCTACCCCGAGGCTCGCATCACCGTCGCCTGCGGCCCGGCGGCGGAGGGGCTGTTCGCCCGGATGCCGAACCGCGAGCGCACGGTCGTCATGGAAAAACAGCCCTACGGCCGCCATTGGCTACCCCTATGGGCTGCCAGCGTCGGCATCCGGTGGGACCTCGTGGTCGATGTCCGCGCGTCGGCGCTGTCCTACCTGGTGGCGACCCGGGCGCGCGCGGTGATGCGCAAGCGCCCAGGCCACGAAGCCACCCACAAGACCGCGCAGCTCGCGGCGATGCTGCGGCTCGATCCGCCGCCGCTGCCGGTGGCCTGGACCGATGCCGTCGACCGCGCCCTGGCGGCGCGGCTGCTGCCGCCGGGCGGGCCGGTGGTGGCGATGGGGCCGACCGCCAACTGGTCGGGCAAGATCTGGCCGGCCGAGCGCTTCGCGGCGCTGTTCCAGGGCCTCGCCGCAGGTCCGCTGCCCGGAGCGCGGCTCGCTGTGCTGGCCGGCCCCGGAACGGCGGAACGGGAGTTGGCCGCGCCGTTGCTGGCCGCCATTCCCGCCGCCATCGATCTAGCCGGCAAGCTCACCCTGCCCCAGGCGGCGGCGTGCCTCGGACGGGCGGCGCTGTATGTGGGCAACGATTCCGGCTTGATGCACTTGGCCGCCGCGTCCGGGACGCCGACGCTGGGTTTGTTCGGCCCGACCTCGGCGGTCGAGTATGGGCCAGCCGGGCCGCGCGCGGCGGTGGCGCACTCGGCCAGCGAGCGCATGCAGGACCTCGCGGTGGCCGACGCCGTCGCCGTCGCGACCAGCCTGCTCGCTCTCCAGGAAGTCGCCTGATGCGGGTAGCTCAAGTGATGGCCGGAGCCGCGAACGGCGGCGCCGAATTGTTCTACGAGCGGTTGACGGCGGCGCTGCGCGAGGCCGGCGACGACGTGCTGCCGGTGATCCGCCGCAACGGCCGGCGCGCCGCCCTGCTCCGCGCCGCCGGGTTGCAGCCGCAGGAGTTGGCGTTCGGCCCGCCCTACGACCTGATGACCCGGATGCGGCTGCGGCAATCGCTGCGGAGGTTCGCGCCGCAGGTGGTGGTCAGCTGGATGAACCGCGCCACGGCGCAGACCCCGCGCGGCGGCTGGGTGCATGTCGGCCGGCTCGGCGGCTATTACGACCTGCGCCATTACCGGCGTTGCAATCACCTGGTCGGCAACACCCGGTCGCTGGTGGCGTGGCTGCGCGACGCAGGCTGGCCGGTCGCCCGCACCCATTACCTGCCGAACTTCGTCGAGGATTGCAGCCTCGCGGCGCCGTCTGGCGACCTGCCCGCGCATCAGGGACCCTGGTTGCTCGGCCTCGGCCGACTGCATGCCGACAAGGGCTTCGATACGCTGATCCGAGCGTTGTCAGCCTTGCCCGGCGTCCGCCTGGCAATCGCCGGCGACGGGCCGGAGCGCGCCGCGCTGGAGGCCCTTGCGAGGAGCGAGGGAGTGGCGAGCCGGGTGCGTTTCCTTGGCTGGCGACAGGACGCCGCGGCGCTGCTGCGGGTGGCGCAGGTGTTCGTCTGCGCCTCCCGAGTCGAGCCGCTCGGCAACATGGTGATCGAGGCGTGGTCCGCCTGCTGCCCGGTGGTGGCGGTCGAGGCGGCGGGACCGCGCGAGTTGATTCGCGCCGGGATCGACGGGCTGCTGACTCCGCTCGAGCGGCCGGACGCCCTCGCCGCCGCCATCGCCGGCCTGCTCGCGGCTCCGGATCGGATGGCGGCCTTGGCGGCGGCCGGGCGAGCACGGTTCCTAGACGAGTTCAGTCGCGACCGCGTGGTGATCCAGTGGCGCGCCTTCCTCGCTCAGGCGGCGTCGGGTTAGCCGAGGCCGGCGCGAGTCATGCCGACAGCGGTGACGGTCAGGATCAAGGCGCCATCGGAGAGCGGGATCTGACCGTCGATGCAACCCTCTTCGGCCAAATAGCGCAGAACCGAAAGCCGACTCTTGGCTTCGAGCGCCAAACCCGCGCGGTGCAGCGCCGCATCGACCTCGGCCTGGTGCCGTTGGCTGGCCCGCGCCATGGACGCAAACGCCCGCAGCGCCGTTACCGCCAGGCCGACATCAGACAAGCCGGCCTTGGTTTCATCGATCCCGCGGCGTGCAGACGATTCAATACGAGCAGCGCTACCGCCGGCAAATCCTGCGGCGGCGTCTAAAACCTTGTTCAACCTGGCACCGTGCTTGTTTATGGGTCTGTTAACCGAAGTGAATGCGTTAAGGAAGTCGACTTGATATAAAAATAAGAATTGACTTGCAACGAGTTCCAGGCTGTCACGTGAGTGGGACGCGTCAAAAGTCAAGCAAGGCTTTTAAGTCGGCGCGGCTGGCGCTGCAGCCGCATTCCTTGTGGCGTCTCCTCACGTTAATCTCAATTTAGGAAGTGTTAGATACTAACAGTTGCACTGCGGTATCCTGAGTAAGTCAGAATCCAGCGCTAGGTTGCAGCCAGTTCGGCTCGGAACGCGTCGATAATCCTGCGTACCCTGCCATGGGCGTCCACCAGGACGACGTCGAAGCGCAGGCCAGCCTCGCCGAAACCCGCTGCGGCCCATTCCGGATGGTTGCCAAGCAGGATTTCCGCCGCAGCCAGCAAGCGGCGCTGCTGGCGCGGCGACACCGCGGCGGCGGCGTCGCGCAACTCCGGCCGGGCCTTGACCTCCACGAACGCCAGCAGCCCGCGGCAGCCGGCCACCACGTCGACCTCGCCCGCCGCCGTACGCAGGCGCCGGCCAAGGATTTGCCAACCGTCCGTCACCAAGGCCGCGCAGGCCGCCGCCTCGGCTTCGCTGCCGCGAGCGTGCGCCCGCGCGCCCCGCGCGGCGCGGACGCCGGCTGCGGCCCCGGCCGCGATCCCGGTCTTAGCCTTCGGCGGCGGCATTGGCGGGCCGCGCCCACTCCAACGCCAGCGTGTATCCGACTCCGAGCAGCACCGGCCCGACGAAGATGCCGAGCAGCCCGAAAGCGAGCGCGCCGCCGAGCACGCCCAGCATGGTCAGCAGGAACGGCAGCTGCGCGCCGCGGGCGATGAAGAACGGGCGGATCACCGAGTCCGCCCCGCTGATGAACACCAAGCTGTAGGCGGCCAGCAGCAGCCCGCGCCAGGTGTGGCCCTGCGACAGCAGCCACAGCGACGCCGGAATCCACACCACCGGCGCCCCTATCGGCAGCACCGAAAGCCCGCCGGCGATGACGCCCAGCAGCAACGGGCGCGGCAGCCCGGCGCCCCAGAGCCCGATCGTGGTCAGGATGCCCTGGACGATCGCGGTTCCCAGGATGCCGTAGACCACGCCGCGAACCGTCGCTCCGGTGACGGCGATCAGCCGCTCCGCCTGCGGGCCGGCGACGCGGGCCAGCAGCGCCGTCAGCACCAGCGCCAGCCGGTCGCCCGAGACGAAGAAGAAAAACGCCACGAACAGCGCCAGCAGGAACTGCAGCACGCCGTTCGCAAGCCCCAGCAGCAGCGACAGCCCGATCTCGGCCACCATGCCGAAATACGGCCTGAAGAAATCGACCATGACCTCCAGGTCCGTGGCCCAGCTGTTCCAAAGCCCGGCCAGCGCGCGGCCGGCGACCGGCACGTCGGCAAGCCATGCGGGCGCCTTCGGCAACCCCGCCGCCGCGGCGTCCTGCACCAGCCGGCGCAGCTGCTCGGCGTCGTCGGCGCCGCCCGGCGCCGCCAGCGCCAGCGGCAGCACGACGACCACGGCGACGATGGCCACCATGACCGCGGCGGTGCCGGTGCGGCCGGTGCGGGCGTGGCGGCGGACGTACTCGAACACCGGCCAGGTGGTGAACGTCAGGATGGCGGCCCACAGGATGGCCGACAGGAACGGCTGCAGCACCAGCACGCATCCGATCGCGACGCCGCCCAGCAACAAGGTCATCAGCAGCCGCTCGGCGCTCACCCAGCCAGCTCCCATCGGTTGCCCGAGGTGTATCCGCCATGCCCGCCACAGGCGCAACAACCGCCCGCCGCCGCTGGCAAAGCGGCGCCCAGACGGTTAGCGTCGGCGCAAAATGCAGGAGACCACGATGCCGCGCCTCGCCGCCAACCTGTCGATGATGTTCAACGAGCTGCCATTCCTGGAGCGCTTCGACGCCGCCGCCCGCGCCGGCTTCAAGGCGGTCGAGTTCCTGTTCCCGTACGACCATCCCGCCGCCGAGGTGCGCGCGCGGCTCGACGGCGCCGGCCTCGAGCTGGTGCTGTTCAACATGCCTCCGGGCAACTGGGCCGCCGGCGAGCGCGGCATCGCCGCCTTGCCGGGGCGGCAGGCGGAGTTCCGCGCCGGGGTCGAACGGGCGCTGGAGTACGCGGCGGCGCTGGACTGCAAGATGGTGCACTGCATGGCCGGGATCGCGCCGCCCGGTCTGCACCCGGTCACCGTCGCCGCGGCCTACGCCGCCAACCTCGCCTTGGCGACCGAGCGGGCGAAGGCGGCCGGCGTGCTGGTGGTGATCGAGCCGATCAACCACCGCGACATGCCTGGATTCCACCTGAACACCATGGAGCAGGGAGCGGCGCTGGTCGAGGCGTTCGGACGCGACCGGCTCGGCTTGCAGTTCGACATCTACCACTGCCAGGTCAGCCAGGGCGACGTGACCAAGCGGATGGCGGCGCTGATGCCGGCCATCGCGCACATGCAGATCGCCGACGTCCCCGGGCGCCACGAGCCCGGCACCGGCGAGATCGGCTGGGAGTACGTGTTCGCGCAGGTCGACGCGCTCGGCTACGCGGGCTGGCTCGGCTGCGAGTACCGCCCCGCCGGGGACACCGTCGCCGGCCTCGCCTGGCGGCAGCGCTACGGCTTCTGAGGCCAGCGCTACGACTCTAAGCTTGCCGCCCCGGTCATCCGGCAGGCCGAAGGCTTGATTTAAAACGTAACATGCAATAATCAGGAATGTAACGAACCTGCTGCTTCGGTCGGGCGGCCGGCATCCTGCCATCTCGGCTGGCCGATAGGCCGCCTGCCGCCTGGAGCCATCAATGCGCTTCACCGAGATCGGCCAGCAGCTGCGCGCCTACCGACTCGAATCCGGCATGCGCGCGGAGGAGATCGCGACGCGGCTGGGCGTCTCGCGCGCCGCCCTGTACCGCTACGAGAAAGGCGACGTGATCAAGCTGGACACCGTCCAGCGCCTCGCCGAGCTGCTGAAGATCTCGCCGCTGTCGCTGCTGGGCGTCGGCGTCGAGTACTACAGCCGTCCGATCGGCTATTTCGAGCGCCTGCGCCAGATCGAGGAAACCGCCGAGCAGCTGCTGCTGCTGGAAGGCGCGCTGCTGTACCTCACCACTTCGGACGCCTACGACGCGGCGCTGGCCGATGCCTTCGAGGACGCGGCGCGGCAGCGCGGCGGCGAGCGGGCCGAGGCGCAGTCGGCCGGCGACCAGGTGCTCGGCATCCTGATGGCGCGCAAGCGGATGTACGCGCTGCGCCCCCCGGGCGTCACCTGCATGATATCGGGATCGTGGCTGCGGCACTTCCTGGCCCGCGGCGTCGGCAGCGGGCTCGCCTGCTCCGACCCGCTGCGGCAACGCAACCGGCAGGCGGCGTTGTCCGAGGCGCTGCTTGCCGCGGGGCTAATGGAAGCCGAGCCGATGGGCCTGCAGCTCGGCCTGCTGCCCGACGCCGAACCCGCCGGCAGCTTCGTCATCCTACGCTCCCGCGACCGCGCCAGCCTCGCCGTCAACCCGTTCTCGCCCGACTCCGCGCCGCATTCGCCCGCCGGCGTGGCCATGCTGACCGCCGCCGACGAGGCTGTGGCGGCGCATCAACGGGTGGCGGACGCACGGTGGCGCGATGCCTTGAAAGGCGCCGCCGGCGCCGCGCGGATGCGCCAGATCGCCGAAGAGTTCGCCTGACCGGAGGCTGACCCCGACGTCCGGCGATAACATTTTCACGTTGTAACCTCGCCGCGGGGCAACGCCTGCCCGGTTTCGACGTAATCGTGCGTTGGTTGGCGACCCGCGACTCGAACTACAACGGCGTCCTAAGGAAAAACAATTGAGTGTAACCAATGCATCGGCGAAAGCCGGAGTTGCACCCGGCTGGCTCGACCGCGAGCGGACGGTGGCGAAGGCGGGCTTCAACCGTTGGCTGGTGCCGCCCGCGGCGCTGGCGATCCATCTCTGCATCGGCATGGCGTATGGGCTGAGCGTGTTCTGGCTGCCGCTCACCCACCTGATCGGCGGCGCCAAGGCGGCGGCCTGCACGAGCCTGTCGGAGTCGCTGGTCGCCACAGCGTGCGACTGGCGCGTCGACGACGTGAACTGGATGTTCAAGCTGTCGATCGTGGTGCTCGGGGCCTCGGCGGCGATCTGGGGCGGCTGGCTGGAGCGCGTCGGGCCGCGCCGCGCCGGAGTGACCGCCGCGCTGTGCTGGTCCGGCGGCCTGGCGGTCACCGCGGCCGGCATCGCCGTGCACCAGCTTTGGCTGATGTGGCTGGGCACCGGCGTCATCGGCGGCATCGGGCTAGGGCTTGGCTACATCTCGCCGGTGTCCACCCTCATCAAATGGTTCCCCGACCGTCGCGGCATGGCGACCGGCATGGCCATCATGGGCTTCGGCGGCGGCGCCATGATCGGGGCGCCGCTGGCCAACCTGCTGATGAACCGGCTGCACGGCCAGGGCGCCGCCGCCGCAGTGGCCGAGACGTTCCTCATCCTGGCGGCGATCTACCTGGTGTTCATGCTTGGCGGAGCGTTGGGCTACCGCGTGCCGCCGGCCGGCTGGGAGCCGCCAGGCTATGTCGCGACGGCTCGGCGGGCCATGGTCACCAGCGGCCACGTGCACCTGCGCGACGCGCATCGCACGCCGCAGTTCTGGCTGGTCTGGATCGTGCTGTTCTGCAACGTCAGCGCCGGCATCGGCGTGCTCGCGATGTCCTCGCCGATGCTGCAGGAGATCTTCGCGGGCCGGCTGATCGGGCAGCCGGGCACGGGCTTCCTGCAACTCGACCCGGCAAGCCGGGGCGCCGTCGCGGGCATCGCCGCCGGCTTCACCGGGCTGCTCTCGCTGTTCAACATCGGCGGCCGGTTCTTCTGGGCATCGTTCTCCGACCGCATCGGGCGCAAGCTGACCTACGCGACGTTCTTCGTGCTCGGCGTGGCGCTGTATGCGCTGGCGCCGTGGGCCGCGCACACCGGCAGCAAGGCGGTGTTCGTGACGGCGCTGTGCCTTATCCTGTCGATGTACGGCGGCGGCTTCGCGACCGTGCCGGCTTACCTGGCCGACCTGTTCGGAACCCAGTTCGTGGGTGCCATCCATGGCCGGCTGCTGACCGCATGGTCGGCGGCGGGGCTGGTCGGGCCGAGCATCGTGAGCATCATGCGCGACCACCGCATCGCTGCCGGGGTGCCGCGCGACCAAGTCTACGACCAGGCCATGTACGTGCTTGCCGGGTTGCTGGTGATCGGGTTCGTGGCCAACCTGCTGGTGCGCCCGGTGGCGGCGCGCTGGTTCATGTCCGAGGCGGACCTTGCGGGCGCACGCGCCGGGCTGCCGAAGGTGGTGCATGGCAGCCATCACGGTATCGGCATCGGCGGACTTACGGCGGGCGCCGTGCTGGCCTCCGCGGCGGTCGGCCTGCCGCTCGCCTGGGGCGTCACCCGGACCGTGGTGACCGCGCTCAAATTGTTCAGCTGACGGCGGCGGCCACGGCGGCCTCACGCGAGGCCGCCGTGGCCGGGTCAGCTTCGCCCGTAGCTGTCTTCGAGCCGCTCGATGTCGTCTTCGCGCAACTCGTGGCCAGTCTGCACCTCGATGAACGCCATGTCCTCGTCGCCGGGGTTGGCCACCCGATGGATATCGCCCAGGCCGATCTGCGCGACCTGGCCAGGCAGCAGGTCGAACACCTCGTCGTTGCGCGTCACCCGCGCGAGCCCGGCGATCACCGTCCAGACCTCGGCACGGTGGCGGTGGCGTTGCAGCGACAGGATGCCGCCCGGGATCACCCGGATGCGCTTGACGCAGAAGCCCGGCCCGGCGTCGAGCACCGCCCAGTCGCCCCATGGGCGACTGTCCGCTTGGCCGGCGGCGTAGTCGTTGCGGTAGCTGGCGGCACTCATGGCGGCTCTCCGTGGCGGCGTCGGTGACCGACCCTACCGCCGAACGCCGGCACGGTGGTAGCCTTCCCTGCAACGACCCGGGAGGCTGGATGCGCGCGATCTACGTGATGCTGAAATGTGAGATGGGCCACGCCTACCGGGTGGCGAAGGAGGCCGCCGACACCATCGCCGAGTTGTCGGAGCTGCACTCGACCTCGGGCCAGTACGACCTGCTGGCCAAGTTCTACCTCGAACCCGAGCAGGACACCGGCCTGTTCGTGACCGAGCGGGTGCAGACGCTACCGGGAGTCAAGGACACCCACACGATCATCGCGTTCAACGCCTTCGTGGGCTGACGGCGCGACCGTCGCCGGTTCCTTGCGCGCCCGCCGTTCAGCGTCTACACGCCGCGGTCACCAACCAGCGCAGGCCGAAGTTTGCTGAGCATCGAGGATTTCGACCGGCTGGACATCCGCGTGGGCACGGTGGTCGAGGCGCGGCCGTTCCCCGAGGCGCGCCGCCCGGCGATCAAGCTGGTCATCGACTTCGGCCCGCCGCTCGGCGCCAAGCGCTCGTCGGCGCAACTGACCAGGCACTACACGCCCGAGGCGCTGCTCGGGCGGCAGGTGCTGGCGGTGGTCAACCTGACCCCGCGCCAGATCGGGCCGTTCGTCAGCGAGGTGCTGACCCTGGGCGTGCCCGACGCGGAAGGCGCCGTGGTGCTGCTGCGCCCGGACCAGCCGGTGCCCACGGGAGGGCGGCTGTTCTGATGGCGACGCACTACTACACCGTGACCTGGGACCAGCTGCACCGCGACGCCCGCGCGCTAGCGTGGCGGCTGATGGCGCTGCGCCCGCTGCGCGGCATCGTCGCGGTCACCCGCGGCGGGCTGATCCCGGCCGCCATCATCGCCCGCGAGCTGGAGGTGCGGCTGATCGAGAGCGTCTCCATCGTCACCTACGACGAGGAGGAGCGCGGCGACCCGCGGGTCACCAAAGCTCCGACGGCGGCCGGCGACGGCGAGGGTTTCCTGACCATCGACGACCTGGTGGACACCGGCGCGACCGCCAGGCTGGTGCGGGCGCTGCTGCCTGCCAGCCATTTCGCCTGCATCTACGCCAAGCCGGCCGGCCGTGACCTGGTGGACAGCTTCGTCACCGAGGTCAGCCAGGACACCTGGATTCTGTTTCCCTGGGACACCGAGCCGCAGTTCTCCCTGCCGTTGGCCAAGCGCGGCGAAGCGGGGTAGCCGGAGGTGTCGATACCCAAGTCGTAGGTCGGCTGGTGGCGGAAGCTGGAAGTAGGGCACTCGCACCCTCGACGGCCGGTTTGCGCCCATCCCGGTCACTCGGCGATTCTCGCCTGCTTCTCCGAAGCGGACATGCGGGCAGGGAGGGCCATCGGCGAGTGTGGTGGAAACGGCCATTCAGATTGGTGCGGATACCACAAGTTTCCTGAAGCGCTCAACTGCCGTATCACGCCTTCGGTGAGAAAAGCTGAATTAGCAGGTCGACGCTTTGACCCACGCTGCTAAGTCCCTTTGCCGGTCGCATCCTACCGCTGGCTTCAAGGTCAAGCAGGCCGTGCATGGAGGCGTAGATTAAACCTGACAGGGCTGCGCTCGGCGCATCTGGCAGTTCCTGCTTGGACTGACACTCCTTAACGATAGCGGCAAACTCGGCGAAGGCCATCATTGCGGCCTGCTCGATTTCGCCTCCCTGCGCCGCGATGTCGGCGTTGCTGAAAAGGAGCCGGTAGCGCGCGGGGTGCGCGCGCCCGTAATCAGCGACCGTCTTGAGCGCCCGCTTCAGCTTGGTCGTCGGTTTCGCTCCGGACTGACGGATGCCGCAAAAGGCGTCCGTCAGCATCGCGAAATCCACCATGGCCACGGCCACCAGCAATGCACTCCGATCCTTGAAGTGCTTGTATGGCGCATTGTGCGATACCCCCACGGCGTGACCAACTGCGCGCAAGGTGACAGCATCCTCTCCGCCGGCATCGAGCAAGGCCGAGGCTGCCGCAATCAGCTTCTTGTCAGTGGTCATTGGAGCAGAGCGGATTCCTCATGGGGCTGCAACTTAACCAGCTGCCTTGAGTCGCCCCACAGTTTACCCGCGCGGTTTACGTCGTATGACATCTTCGACGACCGTGCGTCGATCAGCGATCCATTGTTCGACTGGAAGTATTTGCCGGAGCCATGCGCGAAGGACGGGTCGGCGACCATCTTTGCCAATCCGGCACCGGAGAAGCCGATGCTGCCCATCGTTACGCCAACGCGCCCGAAAAACCACTTCACTGGCAAGGGGCGGACGAACATGCAGGAGCTTGCTGCTCGCCCCAGTCCCTCATATATGTGACCACTGTAGTCACATGAGTGAGCGATGCACGAGATCCAGCTTCGGGATGCCAAAGCCACGCTGTCGGCGGTCGTCGATCAGGCCCGGCAGGGCGAGCCAACCATCATCACTCGGCACGGCCGTCCGGAGGCGGTAATCCTTGGCTTTGAGGAATGGCAACGCCTGTCGCAGGTACCTTCGTTCGGCCGTTTGCTGATGGAGGCCCGTTTAGAGCTGGAGGACCTGCCTGAGCGCGATGGAGGCCTGCGCGAGAGTGACCTCTAAGCTTTGTACCTCGTTGACACCAACGTCCTCTCAGCAGGTGCACCCACCAAGGCTGTCCCACAGCAACATCTGCGAGAGTGGATGGAGCACAACAGCGCTAGCCTTTACCTATCGGTGATCACTGTTGCGGAGGTGGAGGACGGCGTCGCCCGGAGCCGCCGCACTGGAGCTCATGCGAAAGCCAAGCGTTTGACCGATTGGTTGGAGACAGTGCTGCACCTGTACGGTAATCGCATTCTCCCCATCGACATCCCGACGGCCCGCCGAGTCGGTCTGCTGGCGGATTTCGCACGAGACAAGGGACATGATCCGGGGCTGGCCGATCTTGCAATCGCAGCGACGGCGACCCTCAAAGGCTACAAGATTCTGACACGCAATCTGCGGCACTTCGCCCCGCTCGGAATATTGGCGCACGATCCATTCGACACATTGCCGGAAGTCGTCCGACCCTGACGACTCGTGGCACGCTCGTCCGCTAGCGTTTTGCGCCGGTTCGAGCCGCCGCCCAGCAAGTCAGCATGCCGGACCCTTCCGCCCGCCGGAGATGCTGAAGCTGTGCCATTTGAGCCGTAACTCCCACACCGCCACAGCCGAGAGCACAAGCGGCGCGTCGGCTCCTGCCACTTGTTCGCGCTCGAATTCCGACAATGCATCCGGGTCCAGTGCCGCCCAAATCGCGATGTGCGTGTCAAGCAGCCTCAATCCTGGGTAGTGTCTCAATTTGAAATCCGAACCTGACCAGGCACCGTCAGCACGTCGTTCGACACCGGATCGCAGCGGATGCAGTCCGCTTCAAATGGCTTCCTTGGTAAGCGCACCGTCTCGCATCAAGAAAAGAGCCAAACCAGCGCCGCGAGGTTGAGGATCGCCGTTGCGGCCGGACCGAAAACCTTGAGGCGATTCTTGATGGTGACGCCGATTGCGGCATCGCACGCCTGGACGATAATCATGCACCAGGCTACAGCCTCCAGCCACGCTGTTGCGCCAACCGAGAATGCTACGACGCTCACGATGGCAAGGGCGAGGCTCCGAGCCGAGGCGTAGAGCGCCAGCGTGCGTGCCTCTCCCGAACCGGAGCGAAAGGCGTCGACCGAGAAGCCGAGGCTCACGATGGCGCTGATCGCGGTCACCGTCGCACAAATTATGAAACGCAAGGTCATGATCGGATCCGTGAGTCTGGCTGCGTGTTGGCACGCCGATTGTGGGCCCTAGCAGCCTGTCGGAGTGAGGTTCGGGCGATGTCGCGCAACCCGGTTGGAAATCATGGCCGCTAACGGCCCAGCAATCGCTTGTAGCGGTCGCAACGGCTGATCACCGCAGTTTCCGCGGTGCA